>Ga0307990_1000011_pt1 | contig 156156 bp, 153 predicted proteins | sample EllFjometagen129_FD_203168 | JGI IMG/M metagenome (GOLD analysis project Ga0307990, IMG submission 203168) | Marine microbial communities from Ellis Fjord, Antarctic Ocean - #129 | ecosystem: Environmental > Aquatic > Marine > Unclassified | place: Southern Ocean | collected 2014-10-08 | reverse complement strand
GCGAAGTAGTTGATCATAAGATATTAAAAAGCAATAATATCCAAATAGATACAGTTACTGAATATAATGAAACAAATATTGATAATGTATTCATTTCAGGTGATGCTTTCCTGGGACCAGCTACTGTCGTTAAAGCTATTGCTTCAGCTCAAAAAGTTTCTAATGGAATTCTGGCAAAAGAAAATATGACCATGAATAGAGTTAGTGCTGATAATTACAAATTTAATGAAGCTAGTCGCCTAATAGAAGTTAATAGCAAAAAGGCTGTTATCTCAGTTACAAAAGACGAGATGGAAGAACCTAATCGCTGCTTAGAATGTAATTTTATTTGTAATAAATGTGTTGAAGTTTGTCCAAACAGAGCTAATTTAGAAATTAAAATAAGTACAAATAAATTTAAGGATATTAATCAGATCTTACATTTAGATGGCTTATGCAACGAATGCGGAAACTGCGAAACTTTCTGCCCTTATGATGGAGCTCCTTATAAAGATAAATTTACTTTATTCTGGACTGAGAAAGATTTTAATGATAGTAAAAATGATGGTTTCTTGTTAGTGAATAGAGATAACATAGAGTTTAAGGTAAGATTCACCTCAAAAATCTTTAATATCAAACTACATGAAAATGGTGAATTTACTGGATTTGAAGATGTTTATGATGAGAAAGATAGAGATGATTATTCAGCACTTCTTGAAATTATAAAGACTGTCTGGAAAAATTATAATTATCTGATTTAATGGAGATTTATTGAATATATTATCAATTAATGGAAGTCCTAATAAGACAGGCAACACACAAAATATTGTGAATGCAATATTGAAAGGTGCGAAGAAAAATGATCATTCTACGGATAGTTTTAAAGATGTTTCAGATTATTTCGATAAATGGTTGGGTAAATTCTTCTTTGATATGGAAAAGGTTACGGTTATTCATAAAGGTAATTTCACTGGAGAAAGTGGTGAATGTGATAAAATTGAACGTTTAGAAAAATACACAAAATTAGGCGAAACATTAGAATAAAATGAGAAAGATGAAAATAGCGTGGGAAAAAGCGATAGACCAAATTTACGAAAGTCGCAGATTATCATGTATCTTCCTCTAGCTCATACAGATTATTCTGAAAAAATACAGGTTCATCCCGGCAGTTGCCAGATTGAATCTAATATTATGGACGCATCAAAATGATACGTCCTGCCAAAACATATAATCAATAATTACACCTTGATAATGCTATGTAATAAGGAATTATTAGGAAAGCATTTTAAGGTAAAAATATTTAGGAGAAGATATGAATATCTATAAAAAAATTAAAGAGTTATCTTTAAAATATGAACAAAATACAGCTGAATTTTTAGCTAAAATGATCCAGACTCCTTCTTTTTCCATGAAAGAAAAGAACATGATCCAGGTAATAAAAAAGGAGATGGAAAAAATAGGTTTTGATAAGATCCGCATAGATGATTTGGGAAGTATTATCGGAACAATTGGTAATGGTCCCAGATTGATCGCATTTGATGCCCATATTGATACAGTATATCCGGGAAATCTTGATAACTGGGATTTCCCTCCTCATGAAGGACGTATTGAAGATGGTAAAGTTTGGGGACGCGGTTCTTCAGATCAACTCGGTGGAATGGCAAGTATGGTTTATGCCGCTAAGATTATCAAAGAATTAGATTTGAATAAAGAATTTACTATCCTTTTTACAGGAACAGTAATGGAAGAAGATTGTGATGGAATAGCCTGGGAACATCTGATCAAAGAAGATGGCGTTAAACCTGAGTTAGTTGTCAGTACAGAACCTACAAGTTTGAATATCTATCGTGGACATCGTGGAAGAATGGAGATGATAATTGAAGTAAAAGGAATTTCTTGTCATGGCTCTGCTCCTGAACGAGGAGTTAATGCAATCCATAAAATGGCAAAAATCGTTAATGAAGTTGAAAAACTTAATGATAGACTCAAGCATGATGAATTCTTAGGCAAAGGCACTATTACCACCAGTATCTTTGAATCAGGCTCTCCCAGTCAGTGTGCTGTGGCAGATTATGCGAAAATTCAATTAGATCGTCGTCTTACATGGGGAGAGACTAAAGAATCTGCTGTTGCTGAATTGGAAGAATGCTGCAAGCTTGCAGGTGTGGAAGATGCCAAAATTACAGTTCTTCAATACGATGCAGTAGCTTACACAGGTAAGGAATATTCTGTAGAGAAATATTTCCCAACTTGGAAATTAGATCCAGCCTCACCTTGGCTTGCTGATGCAGAAAAATCTTATACAGAAACCCTGGGAATTGCTCCAAAAATTGATAAATGGACATTTAGTACAAACTGTGTTTTCATTATGGGTAAACATCCTGAGATCAAATGTATGGGGATGGGACCTGGTGATGAAGAACAGGCACATGCTCCAAACGAGATTACCCGAGTTTCAGACCTTAGTTCTGCAGCAGCTTTTTATGCAGGCTTTGTTGCTCAATTAAATAATAAAAAATAAAAGGAGAAAAATAGAAAATGAAAACAGAATTAAGAGGAAAGCATTTATTAACTCTCGAAGATTGGTCTCGAGAAGATATTGACACATTAATTAGCGTATCCATGGAATTAAAAAGACAATTCGCAATGGGTCTACCTACCCCTTATTTAACAAATAAGACAATGTTCCTGATGTTCTTTGAGCAATCTACTAGAACAAGAAATTCTATGGAAGCGGGAATAGCTCAACTGGGTGGACATGCTAATTTTCTGGATGTCAGCACTATGCAGATCGCCCATGGTGAAGTAGCTAAAGACACAGCGATTATTCTTTCCCGTTACGGCCATGCAATTGCCTGCAGGAATTGTTTTTGGGGAATTGGAAACAAGTACATAAATGATATGGCAAAATGGGCATCTGTCCCAATTATCAATATGCAGGATGATCTTTTCCACCCACTTCAAGCGATTGCTGATCTAATGACAATGAAAGAGAAATCTGGTGAGCTCAGACGTAAAAAAGTTTCAATAATCTGGGCTTATGCAGATACACATAAAAAACCAATTTCCGTACCGGTTTCTCAAGTTTTGCTTTTCCCACGTTATGGAATGGATGTAACTCTTGCTCATCCAAAAGGTTATGAATTACCACAGTGGGTTATTGATAAAGCAAAAATAAATGCTGAATTACGAGGTGGGACATTAAGAGTAACAAATGATGAAAAAGAAGCTTATAAAGATGCAGATTATGTCATCCCTAAAAACTGGGGTAACTGGGTAACAAATTCTGGAAAAGATGTGATCGATGATCTTCTTACTGCCAATAAAAGTTGGAAATGTACAGAAGAAAAAATGGCTCTGGCAGGTGAACATGTAAGTTACATGCATGCTCTTCCAGCCGATCGAAAGAATGAAGTAGAAGATAGTGTGATTGATGGAGTGAATTCAATTATCTATGATGAGGCTGAAAACAGAATCCATACTTCAAAAGCAATCATGCAATTAACCATGAGTGGAAAATAAGGTAAATAATTATGTGTAAATTCTATGATTGTCATTTAATTGTAATAGTTTGGATTTTTGCCATATAAAATTTGGTTGACATAATTTATGGTTTTTTTTGTGCTTACAAAGTTAATTTTGTAAGGAGGTACAGGTATGAAAAGTGAAATTACAATTGATGTTATGCTCACACGCATCTATGAAATGCGAAGATTATCCTGTATCTTTATTTGAGACAATTAAATTAAACTTCATTATTCCCGAGTTAATAAATAAAATGATCAGATTCATTGTGTATCATTTATCTTGAGAAAAAAAATATTTAGTATTCAATATAAAACAAGGAGATTAAAATGAGAACTAACAAATTTTTAGGTAGAGATTGGATAAGTCCGGAAATAGATTATACAAAAGAAGAATGGGAAACCTTGCTGCGATTAGCAGAAAATCTTAAAACTCGTTATGCATTGAATGAAGATATGTCTCACATACTTAGAGGGAAAACTCTTTATACAATGTTCTTCAATAGTTCACTTAGAACCAGAAGTACATTTGCAGCTGGGATTCAACAACTGGGTGGATTTCATGTAGATCTGGAACCTGGGAAAACTTATACTCCCGCTCGAAAAGGATTTGAAGTGCCTTATAAAACCGAACGGATTTGTGATGTAGCCCAAGTTCTAAGTAGAACTGGTGATGCCATCGCCATCAGAATGTATGGTGCTCCCTCACAATGGACTTATGGATTTGCTCATGAAACAATGAAGGAATTTGCTTATTATGCTGACATCCCGATCATCAATATGGAAGATGATAAGTATCATCCTTGCCAAGCTCTGGCTGATATGCTTACTATTAAAGAAAAATTCGGTGATTTCAAGAAGAAAAAATTTGTGATAAGCTGGGCGTATTCAGGTTCAACAGCTAAACCTTTCGCTGTTCCTCAGAGTTTAGCTCTAGCCCCATCTCTATTGGGAATGGATGTTGTTCTGGCACGACCAAAAGGATTCGAACTTGATCCTGAGATAACAAAAAAATGTCATGAATATGCAGCTCAAAACGGCTCAACATTCGAAGAAACCGATGATATGGAAGCTGCTTTTGAAGGCGCTCATGTAGTATATCCAAAATCATGGGGTGCTCTTCCCTACTTTGCACAAGTTGATAAAAACGGCAAAAAGATAAGAGAAGAGAATTTAGCTGGCATGAAAGGTCTTTTCGAGAAAAATAAACATTGGATCTGTGATGAAAAGAAAATGAAGTTAATTGATAAAAATGGAATCTACATGCACTGTCTCCCAGCTGATAGAGATATGGAAGTAACAGATGCTGTGATTGATGGTCCGCAAAGTGTAGTTTATGATGAAGCTGAAAACAGACTACATGCTCAGAAAGCTATCATGACAATGCTGATGGGTGGCAGACTGTAATAGTCTGAATAAGGAGAAACTATGCTAGTAGATATGAAAGGAAAAGATGTTATCTGTACCCAAGAAATTTCTGTCGATGAAATAAATGCTCTATTAAAACTGGCAAAAGAGATGAAAGCTGACAGGTATGGAGACAAGTATAACAAGTTACTTAAAGATAAAACATTCTTGATGTTCTTTTTCAATCCTTCTCTGAGGACCAGGATTTCTTTTGAAGCTGCTGCCACAGAACTTGGTGGTCATGCTCAATTCTTAGAGCCCAAAACCATGCGTTTGAAGAAAACCAGTAAAGGTGTGGAAGTTCAAGCTGGAGAAACCATCGAAGATGCTGCTCAGGTTCTGGATAGATACGCTTGCGGAATGGGAATCAGAATTTTAGAAACTTCCGTGGAAAATTACGGTGATGGAAATGCCTTACTGCGTGAATATGCCCGTTGGATGAAAGCACCTATCATAAATATGGCTGATGATAAATACCATCCCTGTCAGGGTCTTTCCGACGTGATGGGTATGCAGGAACATAAAGGTGATCTGAAAGGGAAGACAGTACTCATGACTTGGGCACATGGTGCTCTAGCACGTTCTTACTGTTCTGTTCATGAAAACTTACTACTCACATCAAGACTTGGTATGAATGTAAAACTTGCCTATCCTAAAGGTTATGATCTTCCTGAAGAAGAAATTGCGAAAATACGTGCAAATTGTGAAGCTAATGGAACAAAATTTGAAATCGTTAATGACCCTGATGCCGGCTATACTGAAGATGTAGAATTCGTCTATTCACGTAACTGGTTCGGTCCCGATTTCTATGAGATAGGCAAAGAAGCAGAAATTGCACGAGCCAGCAAAATGACTGAATGGATTTGTAATCAGGAAAGAATGAATAGAACAAATGATGCACTTTATATTCATCCTATGCCGGTCGATCGAGGCAAAGAAGTAACTGATGAAGTAGCTAGCGGTCCAAATTCCATTATTACAGATATTGCAGAAAACAGGCTTCATACACAAAAAGCAATAATGGCTATGACAATTGCCGGCATGAAAGTAGATATTTAATTTAGAGTTGGAGAATAATAATGAATAATGAAAAGAAAAAATTAGTTGTAATTGCGCTTGGAGGTAATGCCATAAAACAGGCTCACGAGAAAGGCACCGTCGAAGAGCAATTTAAAAATGTTGAAATAACCTGTGAACAACTTGTAAAGATGAATGCTTTGGGTTACAAATTAATCGTTACACATGGCAATGGTCCTCAAGCTGGAAATCTTCTGATACAGCAAGAAGAAGGTAATAAACTTGTTCCTGCAATGCCAATGGATATTGTGGGAGCTATGACACAAGGTCAAATCGGTTATATGTTCCAAAATACTTTACAGAACTATTTCATGCAAAAAGGAAAGAACATTCCTATCGCAACAGTTGTAACACAAGTTCTGGTTAAAAAAGATGATCCGGATTTTAATGATCCCAGCAAACCTGTTGGTCCATTTTACACAAAGGAAGAAGCCCTCATTCTGAAGGAAGAAAAGGGTTATGTTGTTAAGCAGGTAAAACCAAGTGGAGATAAGCCATGGCGTAGAGTTGTTCCTTCACCGGAACCATTTGAGATTGTTGAATCCAATTGTGTGCAAGCCTTAATTGATGCCAGGGCAATCGTTATTGCTTCAGGTGGTGGCGGCATTCCGGTAATGAAAAAAAATGATGGCACATTAGAAGGATTAGAAGCAGTGATAGATAAAGACAAAGCAGGTAACGTACTTGCTCAGTCTGTAAATGCAGATATTTATCTAATTCTGACTGATGTTGAAAACGCCAGGATCAATTATGGTAAATCAGATGAAAAACCTTTAGGTAAAATAACCGTAACCGAAGCTGAAAAATATCTGGCTGAGGGACATTTCCTAGCTGGAAGCATGGGACCAAAAGTTACTGCAGCAATAAGATTTGTTAAAGCTGGAGGTGAAAAATCAATAATCACTTCTCTGGCTAATGCTGTTGATGCATTAGACGGCAAAACGGGAACAATAATAATTAAATAAGAAGTATAAATAAAAGGAGAATTGCAAAGATGGCAAAAAAAAACAAAGAGCAAGTACTTGCTAACACAATTAATAGATGTAAGGAAAGAAATATTATTATTCCTACATATGCACAAATGAGAAATCCGGAATTAATCCCAGAAAGTATCAAAGAAGAATTAAAAGATATAGGACTTTGGGATTTGAACTCTCTCAATCTGTTCCGTCTTACCTGGAAAAATGAACCAACTAAACATGGTGGTGGCTTCGGTAAAGTTAACTTCATGGAATTACCCAAGGAACTAACCGGAATAGATGCTAGAATTATAGTATTGGTCGGTAAATTTTTCCCAACAGGCGCACATAAGGTTGGAGCTACTTTTGGTCCACTAGTAGAAAAATTAGTTCACGGTGAATTTGATCCGACAACACAAAAAGCACTCTGGCCTTCGACAGGAAATTATTGTCGTGGTGGTGCATATGATTCCTATCTTTTAGGTTGCCAATCAATTGCTGTATTACCGGAAGAGATGAGTCAGGAAAGATTTGACTGGCTGCATGAAGTTGGAGCAGAAGTATATGCTACTCCCGGATGTGAAAGTAATGTAAAAGAAATTTACGACAAAGCTAAAGAACTCTGTCATGCACGTCCAGATGAAATTGTGAATCTAAATCAATTTAGTGAGATAGGTAATGCTGTATGGCATTATGCAGTTACAGGACCGGCTATGGAAGAAGTGTTCGATCAGGAAAAAAGTGAGAACAGCAGGTTTAGCGGATTGTTTTTAACTCAGGGATCTGCTGGAACTCTTGGCTGCGCTGAATATCTGCGTGAGAAATATCCGGCTTTTATAGTAGCTGCCGGTGAAGCAATGCAATGCCCTACTCTGCTTTACAATGGTTTTGGCGGACACAGGATCGAAGGTATCGGCGACAAACATGTTCCATGGATCCATAATATTAGAAATATGGATATGGTAATTGATATCGATGATCAACCAAATATTGATATTATGCGATTATTCAATTCTGAAAATGGCCGTAAATATTTGTTGGAAAAAGGCATAAGCCAGGAAATCATCGACAAACTTGATCTTATGGGAATTTCATCTATAGCTAACATCATGGGAACTATCAAGATGGCTAAGTATTATGAAATGAATGAAAATGATGTCCTTTTCACAGTTGCTACAGATTCTATGGAAATGTATAGATCTAGAATGAAAGAAGAATTAGAAAATCGTGGTGAATTCAGCCACGAGGATTCTGCTGTTGTATATAATAGAGACCTGATGGGATTAGGTATTGATAACATGATCGAAATGAACTATTATGACAAAAAGCGTATGCATAACCTCAAGTATTTCACATGGATCGAACAACAGGGAAAAACAGTAGAAGAGCTTAATGCACAATGGTATGATGAAAATTACTGGAAAGACCAGTTTGGTAAAGTAAAAGAATGGGATGAAAAAATCACCCAGTTCAATGAAAAAACAGGTAATCTCGAAAAGTATAAATAGAATACTAAAAACCATCAACTTTCGAGTTGATGGTTTTTTCTAGTTTGGGAAAATTAATATAAGGAGGGTGTAAATGAGATTTGAAAAATTTGTGAAACCCAGAAAAATTGAGACAGCACTGAAGATCTTAAAAGATGATCCCGGTTCAGTGATCCTGGGCGGTACTACTTTCTTAAGATTATCTGATAAAAAATATTCAACCGCTATAGATCTTGCTGATCTTGATCTTGATTATATTATAGAAAATGAAGATAATATTGAGATCGGTGCTTATACTTCACTAAGAACTATTGAAAAAGATCCAATTATCAATAAGCATTTTGGAGACCTATTACCTAAAGCTGTAGAACATATCATCGGAGTTCAATTCAGGAATAATGCTAAAATTGGTGGTGCTGTTTTTGGACGACTGGGATTTTCAGAGATCATTACAGCTTTACTGGTACTAGATTGTAAACTTCAATTTGAAGAGAATGGAACTATCCCCTTTGCAGAATTTATTTCAAATTGGAATATCAAACGAGATATTCTTAAAAAAATCGTAATTAAGAAAAACCAGGGCAAATGCCTCTATAGAATGCTGCGCACTTCAGATGCCGATTTCCCAATTTTATCTGTTGCAGTTTCCAATTTTGATGAAATAAAAATTTCAGTTGGAACTCGTCCTTCAATTGCAAAATTATCTCAAGAAGCAGCTAGAATGATCAATTCTGATAATAGTAAGATCATTGAAGCTTCTAACCTGATCGTTAAAGAATTTACATTTGGTGATGACATGCGGGCAAGCGGAAAATACAGAGAAAAGATCGCACCTGTACTTGTATCCCGTGCTCTACAGGAGGTTTTATCATGAAAGTAAATTTAGATATTAACAACAGAATCTATGAAACATATATTGATGCAGATGAGGCATTACTTGGTGTTTTAAGAAAGTTGGGATATAAAAGTGTAAAGAAAGGTTGTGATACAGGAGCTTGTGGTGTATGTTCTGTACTTATTGATGGCAAACCGACTTTATCATGTCAGTTCCTGGCAGCAAGAGCCGAAGGGCATAAGATCACAACTGTTGAAGGACTGGGTAAGGATGCTGATGAAATAGTTGACGCAATTGTGAGTGAAGGAGCTGATCAATGCGGATATTGTGGTCCCTCTCTTGTTCTTACAACTTACGCTATGAAAAAGGAATTGAAAAATCCAACAATTGAAAAGATCAAGCATTATCTAGCTGGAAATCTTTGCCGCTGCAGTGGTTTTGAAGGGCAGCTTCGTGGCATAAAAAGATATATGGGGGTGAAATGATGAAATTCAACGAAGTTAAACATTCAATCCCAAAAGTTGATGGAAGAGGATTATTGAAAGGAGCATCAGCTTATACTGATGACTTAGCAGTAGAAAATGCTTTAATAGTAAAACTATTGAGAAGTCCATATGCTTTTGCAAAGATCAAATCAATCAATACAAAAAAAGCTTCTGAATTGGAAGGAGTCGAATGCATTTTTACTTATAAAGATGTTCCCCGTATTCCCATAACCAGAGCTGGACAAAGCTATCCTGAACCTTCTCCAAAAGACAAATTTATCTTAGACAATTATGTCCGATATGTTGGTGATGAAGTTGCTATAATTGCTGCTCGAACAGAGAAAGTTGCTGAAGATGCAATGAAACTGATTGATGTTGAATATGAAATACTTGAACCTGTTTTAGATTTTGAAAAAGCAGAAGGCAATAAATCTATTATTCACCCGGAAAAAGAAATATATTCCATGTTCCCAATGGGACTTGACGCCAAAAATAATATCGCTTGTTCATATCTTGATAAAATGGTTATTGGAAATATGGAAAAAACATTAGCTGAATGCGATGTTAAAATCAAGCATAGATATTACACAAATGCTCAGCAGCATGTAGCCATGGAACCACATACATCAACGGCCTACATTGATGTTCAGGGAAGATTGGTTGTAATTACTTCTACCCAGAATCCATTTCATACCCGTAGAATTATCGGTGAAGCTTTGAATAAACCTCTACGTGATATCAGAATAATTAAACCGAGAGTTGGTGGAGCTTTTGGTGCAAAACAACAAATTCATAACGACATATATACAGCAATCGTTACCTTAAAAACAGGCAAACCATCAAAATGTTTTTATACAAGGAAAGAGGTTTATGAAAGTTCATTTACCCGTCATCAAATGAGATTCGATATTCAATTTGGAGCGGATAAAGAAGGAAATATTCATGCCTTTGATATGCAACTTCTATCTAATACCGGCGCATATGGAGAGCATGCTCTTACGACTTTTATGGTTGCAGGCTCAAAATTACTGCCTTTGTATAATAAAGCAGAAGCAGTTCGTTTCGAAGGTAAGGTAGTTTATACAAATAAATGCTCTGCCGGCGCATATCGCGGTTATGGTGCCATTCAGGCAAATTTTGCTGTTGAATCTGCCATTCGTGAATTAGCAGAAAAACTTAAGATGGATCCAACTGAACTACGCTTGAAAAACTGCATCAAAGAAGGAGAAACCTCACCAGTATTTAAAGTTATGGGAGAAGGTGGAGAAGGTATTGCTCAGGTTATGGAAAGTTGCAAACTTGAATATTGTATAAACCGCGGGAAAGAATTGATAGATTGGGACAACAAATTCCCAGCTAAAAAAATTGCTCCCAATAAAATAAGAAGTGTCGGATGCGCAATTGCAATGCAAGGTTCCGGAATACCTCTTCTGGATATGGGCGCTGCCTCATTAAAACTGAATGATGACGGCTTTTTCAATCTTCTAGTTGGTGCAACAGATCTGGGAACAGGGAGTGATACTATTCTCAGTCAGATTGCAGCTGAAGCTATCGGTGTACCTGTAAACAGAATTGTAATAACAGCTTCTGATACAGATACTACACCTTATGATGTGGGAGCTTATGCATCCAGTACTACTTTCGTATCTGGTAATGCTGTTAGAAAAGCAGGATTGAATATGAGAGCAAAACTCATCGAAGAAGCAGCTAAAGCACTAAAGGCTGTGCATAAAGATGATATAATCTTTGAGGATTGCGTTTTCAAATCAAAATTCGGTGGTGAATCAATTTCATTGAATGAACTTTCAGTAGGTCTTTATTACGAATTTGGTGCCGATATGAAGCAGCTTATTTCCTCTGGATCAAATACAAGTCCTAAGTCTCCACCTCCATTTATGTCTGCATTTGTAGAGATTGAACTTGATACGGAAACAGGTCAATTTGACATCCTGGATTATGTAGCTGTAGTTGATTGTGGAACTCCAATAAATCCTAATCTGGCCAGAATCCAGGTAGAAGGTGGAATTCTTCAGGGAATTGGGATGGCAATATATGAAGATGTTCAATATTCTAAAGCCGGAAAAATGCTTAGTAACAATCTTATGAAATATAAAATTCCCAATAGAAATGATGTGAAGAAAATTACTGTGGAATTTGCTGACAGTTATGAGCCTTCTGGACCTTATGGTGCAAAATCTGTAGGTGAGATCGGTATTGATACACCACTTGCTGCAATAGCTAATGCTATTTATAATGCTGTAGGTGTAAGACTTCGATCAGTTCCTTTAACTGCAGAGAAGATTTTAGCTGCTATTGATAATAAATAAAATAATTTAAAAACGGAAATAAATATGGATAAAAATAATAAATACCATTTTGAATGCACAACCTGCGGTGCAAAATATGAGCAGGATGAAGTAACCTACCTTTGTCCAATCTGCGAAAAGGAAAATAAAAATGATCAACCGCCAAAAGGTGTTCTAAAGACATTGTACGATTACAAGAAGATCAAGAATTCAGCAAAATGGCATAAACTTTTTGATAAAATAAAAGCAAAAGAATATCGGGAACTTTTACCAATTAATTCTGAACGTAGTCTTTCCTGGCTCAAAGTTGGGAAAACACCACTTTACGAAATTAATTCTAAATCGTTCAAAAATTTAAATGGTGAATTTACCATTCTGTTAAAAGATGATTCACAGAATCCTACATTTTCTTTTAAGGATAGAGCTTCTGACCTTGTATGCGCTTATGCTAAAGAGCAGAAAATTGATACAATTGTTGCTGCTTCAACGGGTAACGCAGGATCGTCTCTTGCCGGAATCTGTGCTTCTCAAAAACAAAAAGCAATTATTTTTGCTCCAGCTTCCGCTCCAAAAGCAAAACTTACACAGATCTTGATGTATGGAGCACAACTGGTTCCTGTTGACGGAACATATGACGATGCTTTTGATCTAAGTATTGAAGCTACGAATAAGTTTGGCTGGTATAATAGAAATACCGCTTATAATCCTTTTACTATTGAAGGTAAAAAAGTAGTATCCTTCGAGATATTCCAGCAGATGAGACAGAAAATTCCTGATCGGGTTTTTGTACCTGTTGGCGATGGATGTATTATTTCTGGTGTTTTCAAAGGTTTCGAAGACCTATTAAAGATAGGATTAATAAGGAAAATACCAACTATCATTGCTGTTCAATCTGAAAAAAGTGATAATATAGTTCGTAATTTAAAAAATGAAAAATTCATTACTAAACCAAGTACAACTATTGCAGATTCGATCGCTGTGGATATTCCCCGAAATTACTGGATGACCAGGAAATTCATGGAACAATACAGTGGAGAATCAATAATTGTAAGCGATAAAGAAATTATATCAGCTTCTAAAATGTTAAGTAACAATACTGGAATATTCTCTGAACCGGCAGCAGCTACTGCTTTTGCCGGAATGATAAAATATTCGGAAAAAGGATTAATTGACGAAAATTCAAAAAATGTTATTTTATTAACCGGTAGTGGATTAAAAGATTTAAATTCAGTTCAGGGAATCATTAAAATTCCCGAATCTATAAAAAAACTGGATGATATAAAATTGTAATACTATATAAATTGAGGTAATTATGAAATGCGTTAAAAAATTTGATGCCAAGCCTAAATTGGATGGATCATGGAAATTTGTTGATGATTATACATATGATAATATGTTATATGGTCAGCTGCTTTATTCCAAATGTCATCATGGCTATATAAAAAAAATAACTTTCCCATCTAATTATGATCTTTCCGAATTTACAATGGTTTCACCTCAGGATATCCCTGGTGAAAATATTGTACCTGAACCAGTTTGTGATCAACCTTACATGGTAGATGATGAAGTAATGCATTACGGACAGGTTATCATGGGAATTGCACATTCTAATAGGAGATTACTGCGTAAATTCGTTAATGAAACGATAATTGAATATGATGAACTTCCTGCGATTACCGGAATTAAAGAATGTCTGGAGAATGAAGAAAACCATTTTGGTGAAGAGACAACAGTTGATCATACCACCGCTGAAGAACCGGATTCAAATTGGATATATAATCATAATGTATATTATACACCACATCAAGAACAAGCTTACCTGGAGACTCAAGGAGTTATCTCTGTCTATGATCCGAAAGAAAGTACTATGTTCGTTCTTATCACAGCTCAATGCCCCTTCTTTGTAAAAACTGGTGTAGAAGCAATATTGGGAGATACTGTAAAAGAAGTTATCATTGAATCTCCTCAGGGTATCGGTGGAGCATTTGGAGGAAAAGAAGACTTTCCAAGTTTACTTGCCGGGATCAGTTCATTATTGTCATATAAAAGTGGTAGACCGGTTAAGATGGTTTTGGAACGTTCTGACGATATCCAGATAACCACAAAACGTCATCCTGCACGAATAGAACTTGAAACATGGACAGATCCCGAAACAAAAAAAATAAAACGGTGTAGAATAGATTATCGAATCGATACAGGCGCATATCAAACATTGTCACCTGTGGTACTATCTCGCGGGGTACTTCATTCAATTGGAGGATATTATGTTCCAGATACGTTTATTCGGGGTCGAATGTTCAGAAGCAATACTCCTTCTAATGGTGCTTTCAGAGGATTTGGAGCACCACAGGCATTTGCTGCGATGGAAGCACATATTGATAGAATAGCTGCTGACATAAATGTAGATCCATACGAATTCAGAAAGACCAACCTATTCCGAATTGGAGATGAGTTTCCAACTACCCAAAAAATTGTGGATGAAAATCTTTCAGATTGCCTGGAACGAGTAATTTTGAACTCTGATTATCAAAAAAAGAATCAAGAATTTGCTGTATGGAATAAAACGCATAAAGATAAAAAGGGTATTGGGATCGCAGTTGCATATCATGGCGGCGGATATACCGGTAATGGTGAAAAGATCCTTAAATCAAAAATAAAGGTAACAATAGATAAAGATGCAATGGTGAAGATATTTGTGGCAAATACTGATATGGGTCAAGGTGCACATACCACTCTGGCTCAAATGTTCTATGAAGCGATTGGACATCCTCGCGAAAAATGCTGGGTTCAACTTCCAAATACAAGTAAAACTCCCAACAGTGGACCTACTGTGGCTTCCCGCACAATTTATATAATTGGAAATCTATTGAGAAAACTTGCTTTCCAACTAAAGGATGAATTAGGATTTGATAATCTTGAGGAATATGTAAAAACACACCAGGGGAAATTCCCAAGTGTAAGTTATAAGACATTCACCCCGGATCCATCCGTAGTTTTTGATGCAGATACAAATGTTGGTATTGCATATAAAGACTACTCCTGGGCTGCGTGTGTAAATGAAATTTACTTCAATGTTGATACTTGTAAAATAGAGTTAAAGAAAAGCTGGAATGTATTAGATGCTGGAAAATTAGTAAATGAGAAGATAGCCATGGGACAAGCTCAAGGTGGAATTCTACAAGGATTAGGTTATGGGTTAAGCGAATTTTTCTATAAACCCGGTTATGGACGTATGCACGGATTTACGGATTATGTACTTCCCACAACTCTCGACCTGCCGGAAATGAATATTGAGTTTATTCATACTGATAGTGATCTTGCTAAAGGATTAGGTGAGATTCCAATGAATTTCCCGGCTCCATCCTTGAGAAATGCATTCCATAATGCTACTGGAATTTTCATTGATGAATATCCGCTGATCCCGGAAAGATTGTTTAAGGCAATGGAGGCACAAAAATGAAAATATCGTTCACATTGAATAAAGAAAAAGTCACAATTGATGTAGATCCTATGAAACGTCTACTTGATGTACTTCGTGAAGATTTCAATCTCTTAGGAGCAAAAGAGAGCTGTGGTGAGGGTGAATGCGGAGCTTGTACTGTCCTCCTGAACGGCAAACCTGTGACAAGCTGTATTCTCAATGCAATCCATGCAGAAGGGAAAGAGGTAGAGACAGTTGAAGGAATTTCCAAGACAAAACTAGGAAAACTTATTATGGATTGCTTTGATGAAACAAACGCAGTACAATGCGGATTTTGTTTCCCCGGTTTTTTTGTGAGTTCCTACTATTATGTAAAAACAGATGGAGAAAAAGATCTTATGAAAATTAAAAGAGCGTTATCCGGTAATATTTGCAGATGCACCGGATACGAAAAAATTTTTGACTCTGTAATGCTGGCCTGTGAAAGAGCAAAATAGATATCCCTTGGGAATGAAAATTGCAGGATTATTAATTTAAAAAGCGAAAAGGAAATTATCATGAAATTTATTAAACCAAAAAACATAAATAACCTTTATGAAACTTTAGATAATTTGGATCAGCAGTATTTGCTGGCAGGTGGAACAGATATAAATGTTCAAATTAAGAACGGTACTATCCGCAATCCGAATATTGTTTATATAAATCATCTTACAGAGCTAAATGGTATTGAGGAAAAAAATGACCTGATCTTGATCGGTTCCACAACCAGTTTCAGTGAAATCATAAACTCCCGAATAATTAAGAAACATCTTCCACTGATCCACAGCTCTTTACAAAATTTTGCTTCACCTTTACTGCAAACCTCTGCAACTATCGGCGGCAACATTGCCAATGCTTCTCCGACTGCTGATGTAATCCCAATATTATTAGTCTTAGATGCTAAACTGATGCTCGGTTCGAAAGACAATACACGTGAAGTTTTTCTCAAAGATTTCTTTACCGGCTATAAAAAAACTGTTATGAAAAGCAATGAGTTGATCACTAAAATAATCATCTCCAAAAACGCTGAATCTAAATATCAAACATTCTACAGTAAAGTTGGATCGAGAAATTCACTGACAATTGCGAAAGTGGCTGTTTCAAGCATGAAAAGAGTAGAACATGAGAAAATAACAGATATTAAAATTGCCGTTGGCAGCTTGAATGAATACCCGCGCAGATTGTATAAAGTAGAAGAATATATTATCGGCAAATCAATAACCGATATTGACTATGAAAAAGTGGAAGAATTCTTAAATATGGAGATTACCCCAATTTCCGATCTGAGATCTGATAAAGAATATCGTTATCATGTATGTGTAAATTTGATCCGCACATTTTTGAATGAATGAACCATTGATTTTCAACTTTGTTGATTCTATAAAAATTATACCATTAATATAAAGGATGCTAAATGGCGAGAAATAATTATTCATATGAAAAATACCAAAGAGAATTAGCAAAGAAAAAGAAAAAAGAAGCTAAACGTCTGAAAAAGTTAAATAGAGCTGCCGGCATTGAAGAAGAAAACCCGGAAACTATCAGTGAAGATGAAGTAAAAGCTGATAATGAGATTGAAACAGAAGAGAGTTAACTAAATTCCCTGACGAATCGCGCAAACATTCTTAACAAAAGATTTTAAGGGATACAAATAGGTGGCAGGATATGAGAGAAGAAAACGAATTAAAACTAGCTGTACTTATTGATGCAGACAATATTCCCTATTCGAATATAAAGGGAATGCTGGATGAGATCGCAAAATTTGGCACACCAACTATAAAGCGGATCTATGGAGATTGGACTAAGCCAACTGTTTCCGGCTGGAAACCGGCATTGCTTAAACATGCCATTACACCAATTCAACAATATAGTTATACAACTGGAAAAAATGCTACAGACTCTGCTATGATCATTGATGCAATGGACATTCTGCATAATGAGAAAGTGGACGGATTTTGTCTTGTTTCCAGTGATAGTGATTTTACGAGATTAGCTATAAGACTGCGTGAAGCTAGCATGGTGGTTATTGGAATCGGGGAAAAGAAAACTCCTCAACCTTTTATAGCTGCCTGTAACAAGTTCATATATATTGAAATTATCGGCGCTTTGGAAATTCCTAAGGAAACTCCTAAAACAACCACTCCTTCATCCGTACGTAAAGCAGAAATTGATACGATCAATAATCAATTTATCCAATTATTAAGAACCACGATTGATGATCTGGCTGATGATGATGGCTGGGCATTCCTGGCTGCTGTTGGAGCTTTGATAAATAAAAAGAAACCTGATTTTGATCCCAGGAATTACGGTTTTACAAAACTGACTCCACTCATAAAATCATTATCTAAACATTTTACCGTTGATGCAAGAGAAGTTGAAAATAAATCTCATATTAAACATATTTATGTAAAAAATATAAGAAAAAAAACTACTCGCAAGAGATAAGAATAGGTTTCACCAGATTTTTTTTCCTCACCCTGAAGTCCCTCTCCCGCTCCTGCATCGCCTGAGAAGGAACATAAGAAAGATTGTTAAAACACTAATTTGGTAGAATTTAGAATATAAATGGAGTATTAATGAACTTTAATGAATTCGTCAACTTAGATGATGCTATATTCCACTATACAGATACAATTATCTTTTTTGAACACATTCTACCTGAAATGAAATTAAGGCTCTCACCATTAGAGAACATGAACGACCCAACAGAATATAAGAAACCTTTATTTACTTATATGTCTTATGGTTCTTCAAAATACGATAGAACTTTATTAAAGAAAGCTGAAACTCGATTAAATGAACTTAAACTTAGAATGTGCAAAATAGCCTGTTTTTGTTCAAATGTAAAAGAATCTACCAAAGGATACCTTAAAGCTAGAATGTGGACTCAATATGGTGATAATCATAAAGGAGTTTGCTTGGTGTTCTCAAAAAAGGCTATAAATTCTCTGATTAATAAGAACTATAAATTTGAAAAAGTTAAATATGATATTCCTTTTCCGTTAGCTGATTTTGAAATTGAATACGGTGAATTAAAGCATCAAGGAATTAATCCCTATTTTGAATATTATTTTGAAAAAATGTACAAAAAGATTTTTTTTGCAAAAGTCACTGATTATCGTGATGAATCTGAATATCGTTTATTGAAAAGAATGAAAAACAAAAATATTACATTCGATTACATAGATATTAGATCTTGCTTAGAGGGTGTAATTATTGGTGATAAATGCCACCAAGTCTATAATCACATATTTGATCACATCAGAAAAGTTGACCATTTAGAACTAATAAGATGCAAGTTTAATCCATTATCTGGATTATTAGAAATAGAACCTTACTAGTTAACTATTAAATCCCTTTACTCTTTTGGACTATACTGCCTTTTAAGCCACTGGCTCAAACCATCCAGTCCGGGGAATAGCACTCGTTCAGTAATATTTGCCTGGTCAAGTTTATCACGGATCTCCCACTTTAATTCTTTTGGAATAATTATCTTCATCCAGATTTCAGGATATTTTTTCAGCCATTCATCCATTGCCAATTGCGGATTAGATGATATTGAAAAGAAAGCGAACTGATTAATAAACCTGTCATCAATAGAGGGTGGTTCCATGAACAGCATATAATCTTCGGAAGAAAGATTAACGAAATCACAGAGAGAATTTAAATGTTTTAATAACATCTTACCGGTGAAAACATTTGCCCTCTCATTCTGCAACTCATTTTTCAGGATTTCAGGAACAAATTTATTAACTGCAATATAATCCACAGCCCAGATCACACCATCAATATCAAATTTCTCAATATTCTCAGTTGCAAAATGAGTTGCGATATAGGGAGAGTACGTCCAATCCATCAGCCTGGTGGGAAGTCCATGATGCTGAGCCACTGAGAGCCAATGCCAAATTGAGTCATGCTCCACAACATTCTGATGAGCATATTTACTAAAATTCCTCAGCAGGTGATTTTCCAGTTCGGAATAATCTCCACCCAGTCGCATCAAGGTAGTTTCCAGTTTATAATTACTATCAGACAAACCTCTAAAAGCGTATTTTGAACGATATCTTCCAATCTTAGGATTCCAGGAATTTTCAAATAATTTTTCCTGTAGATCATTCCAACTTCTTACAATGTATTCATTCATTTTATAATTCCACTCCTGTTATTCATCACCAATATTTATATGTTCTATAAAATATTCTGCTGAATTTTGTTCAAATCTGAGTCTATTCCGCGGATCAAATGATCTATTCTCACTGTCACGTAATTCCATGTGCAAATGAGAAGGTTTCCCGCTATTCCTTATATTACCCGTAAGCCCGGTAAGACCAACCACTGTGTTTCTGTCCACTGTCTGATTCAGTTTCACAAATACTTCATTCAAATGTACATAAACACTTTCAATTCCCTCCGGATAGAGGATTCGAACGAGCTTACCATACTCAATTTTTGTAGAATCCTTAATTCCTCCCGGTTTTTCATATTCTACCTTGATAAGATAATGAGGATTATCACTTACTTCTGTAACGATACCAAAATTTGTAAGCGGGTAAACCGGAGTATTTTCTGGAACAAAAAAATCTATTCCTTCATGAATTCTTTTACGTTCACGAGTTCCACGTCCGCAACCATAATGATCCGCCCACCGATTTCTAATATATTCTTTAATCAATTCATTAAAACTTTTTCCATCTTTGAAAGGAGATTCATAGTGATAAAACACATCAATAAATTCTGATGTAAAAAGAACTTTTGGCTCTTTGAAGGATAATGGATTAACTGCAATCATGGAATCCGCTTCACAAGTGAGAATCGTAATATTATCCATCTTCTTCTTTAAAAATTTTATATAGAAAAAATCACTTACAATTATTATAAGTAAAATAATTACAATGACTGCACGAATTAACGATGCGCTGATCTTCATAAGAAACCTCTTTAAAACCCTTTTTTATTTTCAACTTTAAATTATGAAGTTATTTGGCAATATTTTTCTAATAATGAATCTCTAATTGATAAATATGAAAGAAGTTTAGTGCTATTAATTTCATAGTATACTTGACAGTAAAACCGGTCCTAAAATATTTTGATCGTCCGATCATCAAATAGTATAGAAAATTAAGGAGATAGAATGAGAACTGAAACTCCAAAAGCAGATATGATCAAGCAGGATTGGTATCTGGTGGATGCAAAGGATATGGTTTTAGGAAGATTGGCGACACAGATCGCAACAATCCTCCGTGGAAAGAATAAACCATACTACACTCCACATCTAGATACTGGTGACTACGTTGTAGTTATCAATGCTGACAAGGTCAGGCTTACAGGAAATAAGGAATTACAAAAAACCTATAAACGTTATAGTGGATATCCGGATGGACAAACTGTCATCCCATTCAAAAGAATGATCCAGGAACATCCAGAAAGAATTATTGAACATGCAGTGAAAGGAATGCTTCCAAAGAACATCTTGGGAAGACAACTTATAAATAAACTTAAAGTTTATGCTGGGACAGAGCATCCTCACATAGCTCAAACTCCCAAGCCACTCAATTTATCTAGTTAGGGAGATATCAAATGCAATATTTTGATGCCGTAGGAAGAAGAAAAACATCCGTTGCAAGAGTTCGCTTAACACCTGGAACAGGTAAACGAATTGCAAATAATCTTACTATGAAGAAATACCTTCAACGTGAGATCCTCGAAATGATCATTGAACAACCACTCAAACTTGTAGGACTTTCAGAGAAAGTTGATATTAAAGTTAATGTTGATGGTGGTGGACTTTCCGGTCAAGCAGGTGCAATTCGTCATGGTATATCACGTGCTCTTGTTAAGTATGATGAAGAATTAAAAGGCGAATTAAAGAAAAACGGATTCCTTACTCGTGACCCGAGAATGGTGGAAAGAAAGAAACCAGGTCAACCAAAAGCGAGAAAGAAATTCCAATTCTCAAAACGTTGATCAATTATTCAGTTTAGATATTATTATAAACTGATCACACTATTCGGATATATGCAAAGCGGTGTTCGGCAGCTGCCGGATTGAATTGCTGACAAAACCGAATAGGAGAAAAAGAACCGTAAATAAAGGAGAAAAAATGTCAGTAGTAACAATGAAATCTCTCTTAGAGAGTGGAGTTCACTTTGGTCACCAAACTTATAAGTGGAATCCGAAAATGGATAGATACATTTTTATCAAAAGAAATGGTATTCATATTTTAGACCTTAAACAAACCCTTGATGCAATTAATGAATCTTATATGTTCATCAAAGATCTCGTTTCAAAAGGCGAAACTGTACTTTTTGTTGGAACTAAGAAACAAGCACAAGAATCTGTGAAGAATGCAGCTAAGAAATGCGGCGGATTTTTTGCTTCGAACCGTTGGTATGGCGGAATGCTTACAAATATGAAAACTATTCGACGCAGTATTGAAAAATTAGATTACTATGAACAAATAGTAGAAGATGGAACTATCAATAGTTTTACAAAACTTGAAGCAACTAAAATGAAACGTACTTATGATAAGATTTTATTCGGTCTTGGCGGTATTAGAGAAATGGATAAACTTCCAGGAGCTGTCATTATCGTAGATATCATAAAAGAAAACATTGCTCTTCTAGAAGCAAAAAAACTTGGTATTCCTGTTGTGGCAATGGTTGACACAAATGCAGATCCAGACCCGGTGGACTATGTAATTCCTGCCAATGATGATGCAATAAGAGCTATTCAGCTTATCACTGATGTAATGGCAAATGCTGTTATTGAGGGAAAACAAGCATTACTTGAAGGTGCAGATATTATTCAACCAGCAGTAGATGAAACAAAACCCGAAGAAAAAACAGCAGAAAAAATAGCTGTTAAGAAATCAGAAGAAAAACCAAAGGAAGAAAAGAAAGAAGAGACAGCAAAACCTATTAAAAAAGCTGCTAAGAAAGTAGAGGATAAACCTAAAAAAGAAGTGAAAAAAGAAGAAGCTGCAAAACCTGTTAAAAAAACAGTTAAAAAAGCAGAAGAAAAACCTGAGAAAGAAGCAAAGAAAGAAGAAGCTGCTAAACCTGTTAAAAAAGCAGTTAAAAAAACAGAAGAAAAACCTAAAAAAGAAGTGAAAAAAGAAGAAGCTGCAAAACCTGTAAAAAAAACAGTTAAGAAAGCAGAAGAAAAACCTGAGAAAGAAGCAAAGAAAGAAGAAGCTGCTAAACCTGTTAAAAAAACAGTTAAGAAAGAAGAAGAAAAACCAAAGAAAGAAGTGAAGAAAGATGAAGCTTCTAAACCTGCTAAAAAGGCAGTTGAGAAAACAGAAAAAGAAGCTTAACTAAAAGAAACAATATCAGGAGAAAAATATATTATGGGTATTTCAGCAAAATTAGTTATGGAGCTTAGAAGAAAAACTGATGCAGGTATGATGGACTGTAAAAAAGCTCTGACCGAAACAAATGGAGATTTAGAAGCAGCTACAAACTATCTTAGAGAAAAAGGTATAAGTAAAGCTGCAAAAAAAGCAAGTAGAATTGCTGCTGAAGGACTTGTGTTCAACGCAATTTCTGATGATGAAAAGATCACAGCTCTTGTTGAATTAAATTCTGAAACTGACTTCGTAGCAAAGAATGATGATTTCAAAGCTTTTGGTAAAATGCTTACAAAACTTGTTATTGAAAATGATCTGAAAACTGTGGAAGAACTTAATGCTCTTGCAATTGATGGGTCAACAGTAGAAACCAAACTTAAAGAACTCATTGCCAAGATCGGTGAGAATATGAACATCCGACGTTTTGCCAGAATTTCATCTGACAGTTTTGTAACAACATACCTCCATATGGGTGGAAAAATTGGTGTTGCACTTCAATTAAATGGCAATGTAACTGATGAAAACAAAACTAAAGCAAAAGATATTGCCATGCATGTTGCCGCAATGTCTCCTGACTTCCTTGATAAATCTGAAGTTACTCAGGAAGTTCTAGATAAAGAGCGAGCTATCCTCAAAGCTCAGCTTATTGAACAAGGTAAACCTGAGAATATCATTGATAAGATCCTGATTGGGAAAATGAATAAATTCTTTGAAGAGAATTGTCTTCTTCAACAAAAATATGTAAAAGATGATAAGATCACCGTTGAGAATTACGCTGGAGATTTGAAAGTAATTTCAGTTACTCGTTTTAAACTTGGTGAAGGCCTTGAAAAAAGAAATGAGGATTTTGCTGCTGAAGTTAAAGCACAAATGAATGCTTAATAATTTTGTAGGAGTGAACTGATGCGAAAGTATAAACCTGAAAAGATCCACAATGTAATATTCAAAATTAGCGGAGAAATATTAGCTGGTGAGAAAGGGTTCGGCATAGATATGAAATGTGTCGAAAAAATTATTGATGATCTTATCGCAATCAGGAAATTAGGCTATAGCGTTGGTATCGTTTTAGGCGGAGGAAATTTCTTCCGAGGTGTTTCTGAAATTGGTAATCGTATCAATCGCTATACAGCAGATAATGTTGGTATGTTGGCAACTATTCAAAACGCCTTGATAATGAGTGGTCTCTTACAAAAGAAAAATTATCGTACTGAAATATATTCTGCTATTCAAGTTGATAAAGTAGCGAAATTCTATACACCCAATAGAGCTACAACTTCTCTAAATGAAGGGAAGATATGCTTTTTCTGCGGTGGTATTGGAAATCCATTTTTTACAACTGATACGGCAGCCATTCTTCGTGCAATAGAATTGGGTGCAGATATCGTTCTTAAAGGAACAAAAGTAGATGGTGTTTTCAGTGCTGATCCCAATAAAGATCCAAATGCAAAATTCATAGCAGATATCACATTCACAGAAGCTCTTAATAAGAATCTACATGTTATGGATATGACTGCATTTTCTTTAGCTCGTGAAAATAATATGCCAATTAAAGTTTTTAATATTACAAATAAAAATAGTTTAATAGAATCTATTTTGAATAAAGACGTTGGAACCTTTGTGCACAAGTAAGGAGTTATCATGGAAAAGTTAGTATTAGATCTTACAGAAAAAATGGAAAATGCCTTCAACTCATTACTGAAAAATTTTTCTAAGATCAGAACTGGGAGAGCAAATGCATCTGCACTGGATGATATTAAAATTGATTATTATGGTGCTCTAACTCCAATTAAGCAACTTTGCAATATCTCCATTCCAGAGCCAAGACTTATTGTAATTCAACCTTGGGATAAATCTATCCTGGAGGGAATTGAAAGAGTTCTGCTTTCTTCTAATATTGGTGTTACACCCGATAATGACGGTAATGTTTTACGACTTCCATTCCAGCCTTTAACAGAAGAGACAAGATTGGAGATTGTAAAACAACTTAAAAAGCTAGCAGAAGATGCTAAGATCGAGTTAAGAAATATTCGCCGTGAAGGAAATGAAACATCTAAGAAAATGGAAAAAGGAAGTGAGATAAGTGAAGACAACATGAAAGATCTCCAAATTGATATTCAAGAACTTACTGATAAATGGGTTAAAAAGATCACAGATACTGCTAAAACAAAAGAAATTGAAATAATGGAAGTATAGTATTTATGATAATTAAATTAGAGGAAAGGTTATGGCTCTTATAATAACTTCGGAATGTGTAAAATGCGGGTTATGCGTAGATGTCTGCCCTACATCAGCTATCATTGAGAGTGAAAATCAGTATATTATAACTGATGCTTGTGTAGAATGCGGTAAATGCAAAGAAGTCTGTCCTATTGATGCAATTAAAAGTGTAAAAATGAACGGACAGTAAATAATTTTTTAATAATAAAAAGAAAGCCCGATTTATTTCGGGCTTTTTTCATTGTAGTATTAACCTGGCCAGAGATTTCCAGCTGTGTTTGCTATTTTCCTTTATAATATTTTTCTTCATTTCTTCCCGATCCATCTTGAAATATTTGATAATTGCCTTTGTAATTGCTTCTTTGGAGACTTCTCCAGCTATAATTCCGGTTTTTGAATCCAACACAAGTTCAGCTAAACTGCCCACCGGAGTGGCAACAGCTCCTAATCCCATATCATAAGCAATCTGTAAAACTCCGCTTTGTGTTGCCTGCAAATATGGAAGGACAAGTACATCAGCCGCTTTGAAAAATAGTTCAATTTCACTATCCTTCACAAATCGCTCTATAAAAGTGACCCTATCTTTCAACTTAGTTTCCAAAATTGCATCATGATATTTTTTGGCATTTCCATAAACTTCACCTACAATTAGTAAATGAGCATTATTAATTTTCTTAACAACATCTGGAAATGATCTAATTAATAGTTCTAAACCTTTATATTCTTTAATATATCCAAAAAATAGAATTACTTTTTTATCATCGAGAGACAATTCAGATTTGGCTGATTTGTTTGTGTATTTATTAAAATTATAACAATTATAAACTGGATGAAAAGCATGAATGGTTTTCTTTTTTGGGAAAAGTCTGTATGCATCATCATAAACTGATCTTGAAAGAGTAACCAGTAAATCCGCTTTTTTTAGAGCATATTTAGTTAAACTTTTCGCAAAAAGCCATTTTTCGTGGAAATCTATGTTATGAACAATGTAATATAATTTGGTTCTTTTTTTTAATCGTCTTAAAATAAAACCATAAGATATTGCGAAAAATGGGATCCAGTAACTTATGATAAGAATATCAGGTTCCCAATCATTGATCTCTTTTATAGTTGGATACCATGTAAAAGGATTATATGGAGTTAATCTTGAAATTATAGTGAAATCTGGTTTTTCGACTTTACTGAATTGATCTTTACCGGGAAATAATATTTCAGGATATTGGTGTTTGAAAGAAAAAAATCTTATTTCATTATTCTGGTTGAATTCTTTAGCAAGCTGAGAACAGAATTGAGCTATCCCGCCCCTGTAAGGATAGGCAGGTCCCAGAAAACCGATTTTCATTTTTTATTTTTTTCCAAAAACGCCTTTTTCTCTTTATTTGTAATTATAACTGCTCCCATAAATTCATCAAATTCTATCTGTGGAGCCATTTCAGCAATACTATTCGCTATCTCCAACGGTTTAGGAAAACTGAGTGAGTATACTAAAGATTTTTCTTTATCATCTTCTAGATATTTTAACTGTATCATTTTACGTTTATCTTCATTCAGTTCTAGTTTTGTTAATGATCCCCACAAAATATTCACATTTTTTTTACCAAGATATTGAAAGGTTATCATTTCCGTTGTAAATTTGATCTTATTTAAAGAAAATAGGTTTTTCAAAAAAGAATTTAAAGCCAAGAACATTATAGCAAAAGGAACAAATTGAACAAATTTTGATGATTCTGAATTAACTTTATTGAATATTAACCAGATAGAATAAGCTATTGCAAGTGCAGCAAAAATAAGAGTGAACCAGCGAATGAACTGATTAAACTTATAAGTTCGTGGTAATCCTTTTGTTTTATTTATATCTAAAAATTCTTCTAATTCTTTCATTACTCTTACCTTATTTTACTTCTTAACTCTTCCAAGACAATTTCAGGTGCTGAATAATTTTTAAAGATATCAAGATCCAATCCTTCTCCGTGAAAGTCACTACCGCCAGTTCTGATAAGCATATTATTTTGTGCGATCTCATTATAATGCAAAACAGTTTGATCATTGCATTTAGCATAAAAAACTTCCATGCCATCAATTCCAAATTTTATAATATCATAAATATAATCATCGTTACCAAGCGTATACGGATGTGCCAGAACACTTACTCCACCTGCATTTCGTATAACTTTAATAATTGCTTCTACACTGGGAGCAGCTTTGGGAACATATGCATAACAATGTTCACCAAGATATTTTTCAAATGCTTCATATTTATTTTTGCAGAATCCATTCTCAATTAATGCCCATGCTAAGTGGGGACGTCCAAGATAATTATTCTCACCAGCTCTCGCATAGATCTGCTCACGATCAAGACTCACACCTTGTTCTTTAAGTTTTTCTATCATTGAGTTGGCTCGATGAAAACGATTATCATAGATCACACTTAATGCTTCATTTATTTCTTTGTTCTCAGTATCTATGTAATATGCAAGAATATGTACGTCTTTTCCTTTATGAAGGCAACTGATCTCAACTCCGGGGATCAGTTCAATATCCATTTCTTTGGCTATTTCTATAGCATTACGATAACCATCTAAATTATCGTGATCTGTAATAGCGATCACACCATGATCACTTTCTTTTGCTAATTCTAAAACTTCTCTAGGTGAATAAATTCCATCTGAAAAATTTGTATGTATGTGAAGATCTATCTTTTTCATCAAACTCCCGATCTCTTTTTTTATATATTTGTAATTTGAATTTACTTTATTTGTCAATGTAAAAGTAAAAATTACGATGTTATATGCTTCCTATATAACTTCTACAGCAATTTATAAAAAGATATCCCAACCTGTTATGATCAATCTATTTTGTTACTATCCTCATTATCTTTATGTTTCTTTTTTAATAAACCTGTAGATTCACCAATTATCCATAAGCCAAGAAGTATAACAAGTATAGGCCAACCTATATGAAAATAACGCCAGAGTTGGAATGGTGAAGAGGATAAACCGGCCATTACTAATATTCCTCCTGGAATCAGGGGCCACCAATGAGTTTTACCTTTATTAAGCAGATCAATCACAAAGATACCGATAAATCCAAGTCCCAGACCTAATGTATTGAATTGTGAATAATTTCCAGCTATCCCAAATTTTGTACTACTAAATCCTAGGCCAAAAATAATACATCCAGGAATTAACAATCCGTATGAATCTTTGTAGAAATATGCTGCAATAAATAAACCACCCAATAGTAACAAAAAAGAATTCTGATGGAATCCAGCAATCAATCTTATACCTGATATCGATATACCAATAATAATTAATATAATTCCAGCAATAATCTGACCTTTACGTTCTCTTTTCATTTTTTCTCCTTCCAAAATTTATTTTAATAACATCATTTTCCTAATTTGCTGAAAATTTCCAGCTTTCAATTTATAGAAATATATCCCTGACGAAACAGGTTTGTTATTTTGATCTGTTCCGTTCCATTCTACATTATTAATTCCTAATTTCAAATTTATAATTTCTAATTTCTTTACTTTCTGACCTTTCAAATTATAGATCACTAACTCTGTGTTCTCAGTGATCTCGGTGGTTAAATTAAAACTGATCACAGTATTTGGGTTAAAAGGATTAGGATAATTTCTCAATTTAAAATTCGTAATTGGTAATTCGTAATTCTCAGTTCCCACCCCATTCCATTCATAAGCTCCCATATCAATAGAATCATTGTATGTACGCATGTTTCCAGCCAAATCAAATTCAGGAAATTCAAAACCAAAAGGTAGAAGATTAGTTCCAGAATCAATACAGGGAGAATTTGCTTCCAAGCTGTATGGATGTAACCCTGATTCTACAAAAAGCGGTTCATCATCAATGTTACCTTTTCCATCATGTCCGAATTGAATATCATTGTAAGTTGTGTAGAATGGCTTGCAGTGAAGCACTTGATGTGGATCATAGAAATTCGTTTCGTTTTCCCAAATTATATTATTAGTGATCTGCAGTTTGGAAATATATGTATGAATTGCTGCAGTTGCATGGAATGTTTCTTCATTCATAACGTAATTTGATATAATGGTATTATTAGTAATTGTGGGATATGAGTATGAACAATAAATAGGTGAGCCACTGATGAATGCATAATTGTTTTCAAATAAATTCCCAAAAACGAAAGGTGCTGAATGATACTCAAAACTGATAGCTCCACCATAATCAGCGATATTATACCGGAAGATACAATTAAATATTTCCAGATCAGAAGCATCATAAACCTCGATTGCTCCACCTTTTTCCTCAAATGATTTGGAATATTCAAAAATACAATATTCAAGTTTTGAAGAATTATTCAGCGTTGAGACACTATTAAATTTTATTCCATTCCAGGCACCTGATTCTGAATGATCTATCATGAAATATTCAGAATATTTACTGGTAAATATAATTTGATTTCCAGCTGTTCCATTTGCCAATATCGTACCTTTTACATCTATTGAATAGAAATCCTGGAATTCAATTTTTACTCCTGCATTTATGTTAACTGTAACTCCACTCTCTATTATCACATCATCAATCACTTTAACTGTATCCGCACTCCAAAATTCATCTGACGTAATATTTCCACCAACTTCAATTGAGTTTCTCATAGAAGTGGTTTTTGAAGAGAATTTCTTTTTATTATCTGATAAAATATTTTCCCTTGAACTTGGTGAGAATATTTGACATCCATAGTCTTCTGCAGGTGATCCTGGAACCACTGAGTAATCACCATTTACCGGATCAACCAGAAAGGGATCAGTTCCAATTATATTTGCCGCAGCGGCCCAACTGACCGCTTGTGGCGGATTTCAACCATATTCACATAATTCCACAAAATGTTTGGTTGAATCTGCATTTATTACTTCATCTGAATGGTACGACCAATTATCAAGTAAGTTGGGAATTCCATAGGTTCCATAAAAAATACTGATCGCCACATTGGCACCTGTTGGCAACCACTCCATTGGGATACCAGTCAAATATGTGAAATCATCTCCTGTATTAACAGCATCAACAAAGATGCTCCTTTCCAGTGTAATATTCCCACCTGCTCCCTGCAAACGGACAGCATAATCGTGTGGTTGATAGAACGTGCAATATTGAATGTAACCTGTGGGAATTTCTATACCAGTTGGATTATTAATTCCTCGATAGCGGATATTTCCATTTAGGATAATACAATTATCAATATCAAGCTTGTTATTACAATATGAAATACATATCTGCTCACCTCCCAGATCGAGTATAGCTCCGTTTCCTTCAATTCTTACATCCAAACCTTCAGGACCGGAAAGGTCTGTAATTATTGGATCAAAAATCTTACCAATGAGAAGTCCACCAGTGTAAATTACACCTGTCTGTAGAGTTAGATATTTATCATAATCGCCAATGGCGGGAGCAACTTCATAAACTTCTTTTAAGGTTATAGTATAAGCATTACTAATTAAGATAAATAAAACCCCGATAATTAGTGTTTTCTTCAATTTTTATCCTTGATTCTTCTTTTCTTTTTCCAGCCCAGAAATGATAATGGAGCATATGGAGAATCGGTTTCTGCCTTACTGATCTTTTTATTTAATATTCCCCACATCACAGCTACTAATACAAGCAAACCAAACGAGGAAAATATCTGGAAAATACAAAGGAAATTAAATAGTGAATGCATTATCATTGCTAGAAGAAGTCCCAAAAATACAACAGTGATCTTTTTGTTTTTATCAAGTTTGTATCTTGCCAGTGCGTATCCCCAGAAACTGGAGAAAAGTGCATGGGCTGGTACTGATAGAAAAGCTCGGATCAATAGTGTATCAGATAGTAAAAAGGGAGTTTGTGCATAAGCACGTACTAAATACATCCCATTTTCTAATGAGGCAAATCCCAAAGCAACAGCAGCAGCATATACTATTCCATCCATTGGTTCATTAAAGTTCTTATTCCTGTAAAAATATAACCAAACCATGAGGAATTTGCATAATTCTTCAATAATTGGAGCAACAATTATAGTCGATATTAATTGATCGAATTTAATTAACATATGAAAAGCTATCACAATAAATGTAGCTAGAATACCTAAAAAATAAGCTGCGATAACCAGTTTGCGAGGTTCAGGCTCTAATTTATCCCTTTTATAAAAATACCAGAGCCAATACAATCCCGGTGCAAAACCAATTAAAATATAATGCATTTATTGCCTCCTCAAATATTACATGTTTACAGGACGTATCATTTTGATGCGTCCAAAACGATACAGTTCAATCTGCTCCGATAAATCGGATAACCTGCTTATTTTTGATCCTTCTTTAAAACCTTATGTGATTCTTTCAGCCATTTGATGATCTCGATCTGCTGTGGACATTTCAGCATACATTCACCGCATTCCGTACATTTATCTGCCTGGTTCTGCTCTTTTATGAAACCATTGTAAAACGACTTGCTCCGTTCAAGGTCATCATACATTCTATACATCATATAAAATCCCAGAATAGAAGATATAGCAACTCCCTGCGGACAAGGCTCACAATATTTACAGGTTGTGCACATGAATGGTAATCGTTTAATATATGCTTTTCTTACTTCTTTAAATAATTTTATTTCCTTTTCAGATAAAATACCAACCTCTGCCTTTTTTGCACTTTCAATGTTCTCTTTTACATGCTGCATCAATGTCATACCACTTAACAAAATTGGAACATCCTTTTTATTCCAGAGCCATCGTAAGGCACCATCAGCATAGGAACGTTTGAGGGGGAAATTCTGCCACAATTCCTCAATTTCTTTCGGTGGTTCCTTGGCAAGTTGCCCACCCCGAAGTGGCTCCATAACGATAACATCAATATTATTTTTTACAGCATATTTAAAGCCTTTTTCTCCAGCTTGAAAAGTAAGATCCATATAATTGTATTGGATCTGGCAAAATTCCCATTTATCATAAGCATCAACTATTTCCTTGAAAACTTTATACGAATCATGAAAAGAAAAACCGATATGTTTTATTTTACCTTCGGCCTTCTTTTTCTCACACCAATTAAATACGCCAAGATTGTTTATAGTCTTCCAGGATCTGGCATTCAGAGCATGAAGAAGATAGAAATCTATATAGTTTGTCTGCAGTTTTTTTAATTGCTCATTAAAATATTTATCAAAATCTGCTTCTTCCTTAATAAGCCAGGCAGGAAGTTTGGTCGCTAAAAAGATTTTATCCCGCAAGTTACGCTTTTTTAAGTATCTTCCTACAAAATTTTCACTTTCTCCACCATGGTAAGGTTGAGCAGTATCGAGATAGTTCACGCCATTCTCAATTGCATAATCCAGCATCTCTTCCGCTTTTTCTGCATCAATGAATTTCTGGTTTTTGTCGAGAATTGGGAAACGCATTGTACCAAAACCCAGAATGGAAACCTTCTCTCCGCATAATTTACGATATTGCATATTTGCCTCTATATAATATTATTATCACCAGGCTCTCATATAACCAAAGGAAACAGATGAACTCTCAGAGATTTCGTTAATGCCAATATTTAATACATATATATTGCTCCCTTTTTGATAATTGGTCATTATATGAATCAGCCCTGGCAATCCTGCTCCAAATTTGAAAGATAGCATGGATTTTTCATCAATGATATGTTCAAATAAAAATCCTCCGCCACCAAATAGTTTTTTACCATTAAAATCTTCAAGTTCTTTCCAGATCAGCTCAGCTTCTTCAGCTTCATCCATCCAGTCGTCATATTTCCCGAATTCCCAGAACATCCCAGTATATCCATAAAATCCGAGCCTTGATTCTTTTAGAAGATAAAATAGAGAACCCGATAATTGTGGTGCAAACCCGTAATAGTTTAACTTTTCACCAGCTTTTTCTTCAATGGCTTCAATTAAATGATATCCCGCAAACATCTCGGTATGATAGGAAAAAGATCCATATCTGTATGTATGATTCCTCTGGAACAATAATTTTCCCAATACACTCTCTTCATTCTTTTTAGACTCACTTTCATAGTTGATCGTACCACCCAGATAATTAGTGTTTCCCCCTGTAGGGCTATTCAGGATAGGAGCAGGTTGTGAACCCATGTACCCTGGATGATAATATGGCTTGTATACACATCCAGTAAATGCAATAATCAGAGAAAACATAATTATAAGCACAAATTTCTTAATTAATTGCTCACTTCTCCGTTTCATTATTCCCCCTTTTCCAATATATTAATTATTTTTTTAGCTCGATCAGAATATTTTCCAATTTACTTTTCATTAAATTATCTTGCGAATGGTTGGATATCTGTGCAAACAGATGAACCTCTGCAATGGTAATTCATTAATTTTTAACCTTGCGAAGATCAAGATCATTCGCAAGGTTTTCTCTATTTTTCCTTATCCAAAATTTTACTTATCTTCTTAAGCTCTATAAGAATATTTTCTAATGCATTTTCATCTACTTCCGGGTTCTTTGCATTCATTTTTGCCGGTGACTTTGCTTCGCTTAGATCTGCTCTTAATTTTTCATGCAGTTCATCCCAGTTTATTAGTCCGGCAAGTTTACCTTCATAACCAGTTTGATTTTGTGATTGTCCTGCAGTTTGAATTTTGATTGATCCAATTCCCAGCCATCTATCATACAGAGTCCTTTCCAGCATAAAATCGGTAATCATTCTAAAGGGAATGTTTTGTTTTATCTTGGTGAGTATCCCTTTATTGATAACGATTTTATCTTCTTCAATTTTATAGGATAAATTTTTTATCCATAAAATCATAATCGGTGCTGTGATTAACCAGATCAGAAGGATCAAACCGATGACAATTACCCATAAATAATACGAGAATTCTGCAATCTCAACATCGCTGTCTAAAGCTGGAATAATTAAGAGAAGACATGAAAAAAGTACAACTAGTATCGTTATTGAAATAAGCGTTAACCACGATTTTGTAATTAACTTTCTATCCGGTCTAATTTCCATTTTTTCCTCCTGTATTTAATGATATTGTTAACAGTATAAATGATCAATGCTAACCAAACGAATGAAAATCCAATAAAACTATTTCTGCTAAATTCTTCTTTGAAAATAAGCAATCCAATTAAGAATTGCATAGTTGGAGCAATATACTGTAATATTCCCAGTGATGTTAATTCGATCTGGCGTGCTGCTGCCGCAAATAAAAGTAGAGGTATAGAAGTAGCAATTCCCGCAAGAGATAAATAGATATTTTTAGAAAATGATATGTGCCCAAATGAACCAACACCTTTTATTTCAAAGTAGATCAAAAAAGCTGTAGAAGGTAGAAAAAGTAACAAAGTTTCAAAGGAAAGTCCCTGCAGAGAATTAAGTACAGCCTGTTTTCTTAATAAACCATATATACCAAAAGTAACAGCCAGGATCAAGGCGATCCAGGGAATAGAACCAAACATAATTATTGTATATCCAATTCCGATAAATGCCAGTATTATCGCGAACCAACTCCATTTATCAGGACGTTCTTTTAAGAAAACAACACCCAATATCACACAAAATAGTGGATTAATAAAATAGCCTAAACTTGCTTCGATCGTCCTTTCATTATTCACTGCCCAGATATATGTAAACCAGTTTATTGAGAGTAAAATTGATGTTGTGAGAAAAGTTATTACCGTTGTTTTATTTTTAAATGCACTTTTAAGCCAGCTAAAGTTTCTCCATATTAGTTGAATGAACAATAGAAATATCAGCGACCAGGAAATCCTATGACACAGTATCTGGAAAGGAGGTACTTCCTCCAGGATTTTCCAGAAAAGAGGAAGAAATCCCCAAAGAGTATAAGCTCCTATTGCATATAAAATACCTTTATTCAAATGTGCTCCTTAACAATTTATGCTTTCACCTCAACAAAGACATGGTAAATCTCAATTTTTCGCTTTTACTCTTTTTCACTTCATCACTTATTCGTCCTTAAGCTTTCACGTTGCAAACAATGTTTTTAAATCTCGCGGGAGCAATTCCATGCGAGAGGTGCATGGATTGACCTGGTTCACCTTTACCGCAATGGAATGTTCCATGGAATTCCCATTCTTCTTCACCACAAACTCCATCACAAGCTGCCCAGAATTCCGGTGTAATTCCAAAATATGTCGGCTCTTTTACAATGTGCTTTAATTCACCATTTTCTATCTTCCAACCGATCTCCGTAGTAAATTGGAAATTATTACGATTATCATCAATACTCCAGGTTTTAGTAAAATCAATATAATAACCATTCTCAGTGGATTTTATCAGATCTGCTAAACTGCCCTTTCCGGGAGCAAGACAGAAATTCGTCATACGGATAAGTGGAATGTCATCAGCATAGGATGCCATCATATTGGAACTCGGTTTTACACCAAGTAATGCTGCAGTTTCCTGAGATGTCTGCTGATCTACCAGGATCCCATTTTTAACGATATCAACCTTTGCACCTGGCGTTCCTTCATCATCCACAAGATGATAACCCATTCCGCCTTTATTTGTACTGTCACTGAAAATATTCACAAAATCTGAACCATATTTGAAATTACCCAACATGGCAGGTTTTACAAATGTCTTACCGGCATAAGAGATTTCCTTACCATATATTCTATCTGCTTCCGTAGCGTGTCCAACCGATTCATGCAGCTGCAGGGCAAGGTGACTATTACCAATTATCAAATCAGCTCGTTCTTCTTTAATACGAGGCGCATCTAAAAGCTTGATAGCTTCTTCAATTATTCTATCGGCATTCTCTTCTAACTTTATTTCACGGATAACTTCGAAACCACCTCGTCTGCCATTCATATCACCCGGCCAATTTCTGCACATTGATTCTTTTCCATTAGAAGCGAGAACATACATTTTAGTCATAGAATCATAAACCAGTGAATCTACCATCGTACCCTCTGTATTGGCAAAGATCTTATATTGCCGGTAAAACTCTGTATAAACATACGAATAAACGACCTTTTCATTCCCAACCAATTTCCGGGCAATTTTCTCATGGTAATCTATCTTGTATTTATCATCCATTAAAAATGGATCTTCAACCGGTTTGAAAAGGTAACTGTCCTGGATGGGTTTTAACTTGGCAAATGAGGCAGGTTCTCGACGGAATTTACTTCCAGTTCTGGCATTAGATATTGCCTTTTTTATAGTCTTATCTATTGATGTTTTAGTAAGGATACTAGTGCCGGCAAACCCCCAGCAACCATCTGCCAATATCCTAATCCCTAAAGCAAGTGAATCCATATCGGACCCAAAATATTTCAGTTTTCCTTTCTCAAAGTATATCTGCTGACTATCAGAATCAGTAAAACGAACATCAGCATAGGTAATGTTTTGCGCATTTAATTTATTGATTATATCATAAACTAATTTTTTCATTTTTAAACTCCTTTTTTATGCTCACTGATTTCACGGATTGAAAAAACAATTGCAGGACGTATTATTTTAATGCGTTCGAAATATTTCGGTTCAATCTGCAAGAATGAACCTGCATTTGCTCCCAATTCCGTGTGTTTTCGTGTAATTCGTGGTCTCATTTTTTCCAGCGAGTCATCACACTGTTTTCGTTGATGAACTTATCTTAAATCCATTCACTTTTACATGCGGCATTCTGGCACTATAAATACCAAATTCTCCATAGTTACTAGAGTATGGTATCGTATAAGATTTATTCTCGATTTCTGTTATTCCTTTTACAATATCAGAAATTTTTTCAGTAAAACGCAAATTATTTACTACTTTAGTGATCTTTCCATCCTCTATGAGAAATGTACCATCACGTGTTAACCCAGTAATTGATGTTTCACGACGATTTATAAAGTTCATGTAATGCAGACTGGATATATAAAGTCCCTTCTTCACTGATCTTATCATTTCACTAAGATCTATATCTCCCGTATCCATCACAAGAGCACTACCGTCTGCCCCATTTTTTTTCATTTTAAGCTTGTGTCCGTAATAATTATTAACAAAGAAGTTCTTAAAAACTCCCTTTTCAATAATTGGAACTTTATTATAAATATGGCCATCTCCATTATAATCAAAATTGATTAATTCAGGATGATTAGGATCGTCTGTTATTGTAACATTATCCGGAAAAACCTTTTCGCCAACCTTACCTTCAAAATAACTCTGTTTTGTATCTAAACTTTGTACATGAATACTACCTTCCAGATACATCAGATATTCTCCAATACAGCGTGGAGCCAGCACAACTTCATATTCTCCTGCTTCAACATCTACAACCTCAGCAGTAGCAGCTTTTGTTTTCTTTGTTAAATTGGCAGCAAAGTTATCTTTGTTGAAATTATCGAAATTCTCTCCTCCGTAAGCCTCTAGAACGGTAACTTCATTATTCTGATTCACAGCTTTACATTCCAGGTAAATAGGAGAACTTATCTCACGTTTGTCTAGTCCATTGCTATTTACAATATAAAGTGTTCGGTAGTTGCAAATAAATGTACCATAGATCTTAAAATCATAAGGTTCTACAGCTTTTGAAAATTCTTCCAAAATCTCAATCTTTTTATCGAGAGTTACTTTTTCGATATTGTTTGTCTTCTCTTTTTCACCAGTCTTACTCAAATCATCTTCCAAATCAACAAAATCGGGATCTTCAGGTAATTGATCAATTAATTCTAAAACATCATTTATCTTGTTCTGAAGAATCTCTTTTGTGGGATCTTTTAGTGAAAAACTGTATGATTTCTTTCCCTTGTAGATAGTTGTGGAAAGGGATATTGATGTTTTGGAAATGTTATAATTGATCTGACTTTGATAGAATCGCAAGAAATCGGTTTCCCATATTTTGTATTGAAAATTTAATTTTAACTGGGGATATTTCTCGCAGATCTGAACCAATTCTTTTTGAAATTGCATTATTCCTCCTGCTTAAATTTTATTATGACCAATGGAAGTAAAGATTATTTTTTGTAAATGAAAAGATCGTAAATACACTTTTTAATTGACTTACTAATTATTATATTTAATTTATCTATAATAAACTAAAAGATTGATAAATACATTGAACTTAATTGATTCTTCAACTGAGCAGGAGGTTATGATGAAGAAATTTATTACCTTTTTATTTTTAATTCTTGTTGGAGTATTATTTGCAAATCCAATTCTACCGGGACCTATTATTACTGAACTTTATAGAAACGGAGAGAATTGGCAGATATCTCTTCATAATTTAATGATGTATGAGTTTACATTAGATAACTGTGCATTATCATTTGGTTCTGGTTTTTCAGAATTTAATGATGGAATTGAATTTTACGAAGATTTAATAGTAACAAGTGAAGATTTGCAAGACTCACTTTATCTTGATTGGGAAAGCGATCTGATACATACATATTTTGATGATGGAAATGGTCTAATGGAAATTGATGTGTGGAGTTATTCTCCAAATGGATATTGGTCTAACAATGTTAATCCTCTTTATGATAGTCAATCACTTCGAGAAATCGAACCAATGATGGATTATGAATTCATGTTAAAGGATTCAAATATTGAAAATGGATTGAGAACTAGGGGAACTTTAGAAGGATTTGTTTTTGATGTGGATAATAATCCGATTGAGAATGCAACAATTGAATTCTATCGAGATGAAAACTGGTTGGAAAATATTTTTATTCCGGCTGTTACAGATGAACAAGGTTCTTTTAATACTCTGCTCTATGCCAAGAACTACGAAGTTTCAGCTTGTATAAATGGAATTGCTTATCTTGATTCTTTCTTAACGATAGAACCCGACTCAACTACTTATGTTGAGTTTTGTACAAATTACAATCAAAGTAGTGTCGGAAATCATGATATTTCAAGTCCATCATCTCACCATCTGTCAAATTTCCCTAATCCGTTCAATCCCAGCACTGTGATCAGTTTTAATTTAACTACAGAGATCACGGGGAACATAGAAATTCAAATTTTTAATTCCAAAGGTCAGAAAATTAACCAATTTTCAATATTCAATAATCAATCTTCAATTTCTTGGGATGGAACAAATTTAATTGGTAAATCCTGCCCTTCCGGTGTTTATTTCTACAAACTTGTTTCTCATGGCAAAGAGCTGGCAGTCAATAAGATGCTGCTCTTGAAATAATTGAAATACTTATACATCTTCATTTTATTTCTATCATTTGTAATAGTTCAGGCTCAAGATCTACAATTCTATCAGGAAGACCTGAATTTCAAACTGGAAAACAACTACTTTTGCGTGGATGGATTATATTATTTCAGGAATACGAGTAAAAAAGTTATGAATAGATCTCTTTTTTACCCTTTTCCACAAGATAGTGCTTACGGAAAAGTTGATTCGATCTTTGTGATCAATACACAGGACACTATGCAGGAAACAAACTTGCGAAATAGCTTAAAAGGTTCATCTTTCACCATACACATTGATCCTGATTCTACTGCAATTTACCGGATTGGCTACAAACAACAATTAAAAGAATCTAAAGCAGAATACATTTTAACGACCACTCAAACATGGAGAATCCCATTTGAGCAAGTGTATTACACACTCGAATTTCCAAAAGAATTTTCGCTTGACTCAATTTCATACATGCCGGATAGTTTGCGAGAAGAAAGTGATAAGTATATCTTCTTCTGGCATAAAGAACATTTTATGCCCGATAAGAATTTTGAGTTCAGCTTTAAAATCAGGAGGAAAAACTGAATGGAAAATAATAATGAAATATTTGAAGTCAAGATGAAAGAAAGAAGAGAAATGGAACAATTAGAAAAAATTGGGTGGGGACTATTCCTCGTAATGCTGGGTGCAATCTGGCTGTTCCCGGACTCCATTGTTCCGGAAGGCACTTTTATGTTTGGAGTAGGCATAATTTTACTTGGTTTAAATTTTGTTAAATATACCAAAGGATATCATGTAAATGGTTTCACAATTTTTTTAGGGATAGTAGCTCTTATAGCTGGATTATCCAGTCTTTTAGGACGATCAGTTGATATCTTCCCGCTTGTTCTAATACTTTGGGGCATCAGCATAATCTTTGGTATCGGCAGAAAGAGAAGAAAGAAAGACCTATAGGGATCATAATGAAAAAGAAAGTACTTATCCCCATTTCTGATGGGATAGAAGAATTAGAAGCTATCGGAATAATTGACACTCTGAGACGGGCAGATGCAGAAGTTACTGTAGCTTCAGTCGGCCAAAAACAAATAACTGGCTCTTGTGGAACTAGAATAATTGCAGATAAACTGATTGAAGAATGTGCAAATGAGCAGTATGACCTGATCGCTTTACCTGGTGGTCTTCCAGGTGCAGAGCATCTCCGAGATTCAGAGATCCTCACAAAACTTCTTAAAGAGCAGGCTGAACAGGGAAGATATTATGCTGCTATTTGTGCTTCTCCAGTTGTTGTGCTTCAGTTTCATGGATTATTAGAAGGGAAAAAAGCGACTGTTAATCCTGCCTTAGCTAATGATCTTATAAATAAAAATAAAATTGATAATCGTGTAGTTGTTGATGGTAACTGCATAACAAGCAGAGCAAGAGGAACAGTTCTGGAATTTGCAGTTAAACTTATTGAATTAATATACGACAAAAATAAAGCAGATAATATGAAAACTGACATGCTTTCCCAATAATAGTCAAAAGATAAATCTATTGACATTAGAATCTTAGAAAAAAACATTGCACCGCAGTAGTTGATATAGTTATTGTTAAGTTAATAAGATGCAGGAGATAGATGATGAAAAAAGGAATTCACCCAAAATATGAAAAAGTAACCGTTAAATGTTCATGCGGTAATACTTTTGAGACAAAATCAACAGATCCAACGATCAGTAAAGTTGATATCTGCTCAAATTGTCACCCTTTCTATACAGGAAAACAAAGAACTAGAGCCAAAGAAGGCCGTATAGAAAAATTCAATCAAAAATATAAAATTAAAGAAGAAAAATAGAAATCTAAATATTTCCGCACCACAACTATATTTAAAAAATAGCTGTGGTGCGTTTTTTTTAAGGAATACAAATGGAAAGAAAACAAATTGAAGTTGGTGGACAGGCTGTAATTGAAGGTGTAATGATGCGTGGCCCTAAAAACCTGGCTACTGCGATCCGTCGAAAAGATAAAAGTATAGAAGTAAATAAAACCAGTTTTGTCAGTAAAACAAAACAGAATAAATTTTTGGGATTTCCCATAATCAGGGGTTTTGTATCTTTGATAGAAATGATGATAATTGGTATTAAAACATTGAATTTTTCAGCATCCCGTGCTGAACTTGACTGGGAAGATGAAAAACCGAAAAAGAATAAAAAAGAGAAGTCAAAATTTCTCCAGAAATTCGAAGAGATCATAAGCTATGTTTTTGCTTTTGGTTTGGCTTTTCTCTTATTTGCGTTTTTGCCATATCAGATAGCAGAATGGATGAATTTAGGAAAAGAGAATGTTTATTTTAACCTTTTTGCCGGTTCCATAAGGATAGTTTTCTTTGTTCTTTATGTCTGGATTATAAGTAAAATGAAGGATGTTAATCGAATATTTAAATATCATGGTGCTGAGCATAAATCTGTATTTGCCTATGAAGCCAATAGTGATCTAGATGCAGATAGTGTACAAAAATTTACAACCTTCCATCCGCGCTGCGGAACTAGTTTTATATTTTTTGTTTTGCTGATCTCAATTTTGATATTTTCTATAATTGATACGATCTTTGCTTATTACTTTGGTGCACCAAATGTAATTCTTCGCCTTGCTTACCATATGTTATTTGTTCCATTTATTTCTGGTATTTCTTATGAAGTACTCAAACTTTCTGGTAAAAATATCAAGCATCCATTAGTTAAAATTATGACTGCACCAGGATTAGCTTTGCAAAGAATCACAACTCAGCCCCCGGATAATGACCAAATTGAAGTTGCTGTTATTGCTATGAAGTGTGCTTTAGATATGGATGTTTCTGAATATCCTGATCTGAAATTTATTGATAAACAGTAAAAGGTAAGTTGATTATGTTCCCAGAAGGAAAAATTGCAACTCTCAAACAAGAGTACATTAACTTAAAGAAAGATATTTATGATCCGGCTAAAATATCCGATCAGCGTTACTATAGCAAAATATCAAGAAGATTTAATGAGTTGCAAACAATATTAGACCTGTATGATATGATAAAAAGTAATGAAGCAATCATTGCAGAAAATCAGGAATTGATAAGAACTACAGATGATGATGATGAACTCATCTTACTGGCTGAAGAAGAAATTGCGGAAGCCAAACAAGACATTGAAAAGAAAATTTTAAAACTGAGAGAACTTTTAATTCCCAAAGATCCAAATGATGTTAAAGATGCTATCATAGAAATCCGTGCTGGAACTGGTGGTGAAGAGGCAGCCTTGTTTGTTGCTGATCTTTACCGAATGTACACCTATTTTGCAGATAAAAAGAAATGGAAATTAACTGTTATGTCATCCAACCCAACCGGTGTGGGCGGATTAAAAGAGGTGATTTTTTCTCTTTCAGGAGAAAATGTTTACGGAACAATGAGATTTGAAAGCGGTGTTCATCGTGTTCAAAGAGTGCCGGAAACCGAATCTCAAGGAAGAGTTCACACCTCCGCTATCTCAGTAGCAGTTTTACCGGAAGTTGATGACATAGATGTAAAAATCGACCCTGCTGATCTTAAAATTGATGTTTATCGTTCATCAGGGCATGGTGGACAAAGTGTGAATACAACTGATTCAGCTGTACGAATAACACATGAGCCAACCGGACTTGTAGTTACGTGTCAGGATGAAAAATCACAACTGAAAAACAAGAATAAAGCCCTTAAGGTGCTTCGTTCAAGATTGTATGATGCAGAATTAGCAAAGCATGAAGCTGAAATATCTGCAAAACGCAAATCACAGGTGGGATCAGGTGACAGAAGTGCTAAGATAAGAACCTATAATTTCCCTCAATCCCGCGTTACAGATCACAGAATAAATTTGACGTCTTTTAGATTAAACAACATTTTACTCGGTGAATTAGATGAATTTATTAATGCTTTAAAATTAGCGTATAGGAATGAAAAAGTAGAAAATTAATTATGTGGATAATATCTCTTTTAATTATTATTTTTTTCTTTATTCTTTCTAGTTTCTTTTCCGGGATAGAAACAGGTTTAATTTCACTTGATAAATTAAAACTGGAACAGGAAGCAAAGAATAATAAAAAGAAAAAACAAATTCTAGCTTTTTTAGAAAAACCGGATCGAATTTTTGGTACAACTCTTTTTGGAACTAATATTTCAGTTGTCATTGTATCATCCCTATCTATTTTTCTTATAAATATATTAAATAAAAAATCTGCATTTAATATTTCCGGACAAATGGCAACTCTTATTATTGCCGGATTTATACTCATCTTTGCTGAAATAATACCGAAGGCACTTTATAGAGATTTCCCTAATAAATTTGTAACCAGGGGATTCCCAATTCTCAGATTCTTCAGTTTCCTGTTTACCCCTTTTGTTAAATTTGTTGCAATGTTAAATAGAGCTTTATCAAAACTATTCAGGCTTCCACAAAAATATAATTACAATTTTATTTCCAGAGAAGACCTTTCATTAATGCTATCTGAAGCAAAAAATGACGGTACTCTGCAGGAAGATCAAATGGATATGCTGGAAGAAGTTCTTGAGTTTTCCGAATTGGACGCTGAGAATGTAATGATCCATAGAACTGATATTGTAGCATTTCCGTTAAACACTTCTGTTGATGAGATCATCTCAATAGCAAAAGATAAGGGATTTACCAGATTCCCGGTTTATGAGAATGATTTGGATAATATAAAAGGAATACTTATCATTTATGACCTGTTAAAATGTAAGGATCATAATGGATTAACCGCTGCAGACTTTATCAGAAATGCTTTTTTTGCTCCGGAAACAATGGATGTGAACAAGCTGTTTACTGAAATGCAAAAAGAAAAAGTAAGTATGGCAATTATCATGGATTCTTACGGTGGAACTTCTGGCGTTATTACAATTGAAGATATCCTGGAAGAAATTGTGGGAGAAATTGAAGATGAATATGACAATTCCCCACGAGAGGTTACTGAAATATCAAAAGGACTCTACCAAATTCAAAGTTATACTGAAATCGATTATTTAAATGACGAATATAATATGGATCTACCGTTAGGTGATTATGAAACAATTGCCGGAATGATAATAGATAAACTTGAACGAATTCCCAGAAGAGGAACAAAACTCACTATTGGCAAATGGGATATATTGATCATTCAGGCAACAGATAAAAGAATTATAACAGTAGAAATGAAAAAAATTATTAGTTAAATTTCTAAGAAGGAAAGTAATTAATGCCAGAAGATAAACTATCCAAGATCAAAGTAAAAGATATTATGCATCTTATTGTTAAAGAACCTACTACAATATCTCAGGATGCATCTTTAGATCAGCTCTTACATAAAATATTAGAGAATACAACTTCAAGACATGTTTATGTTATTAATGAAAATGATAAACTTATCGGTTCAGTTCGGTTAAATAATACAATAAAATATCTTTTCCCATCTATCTCACTACTGGAAAATACTGAAGCATTTGAAATCGGTTCCTTTCTGGGATATTCCAACGCTCAAAAAGTGAGTGATATCATGAATAATTTATGCAGCTATGCACTTAATGATGCTTTGATCACTGATATTATTCGAATTATGATCCGTGAAAAGATCAATGAGCTTCCTGTTGTAGATAAAGATTTTAAAGTAATAGGTGAGATCAATGTACTGGAAATAATCCAGTTTTATTTGGAGAATGAGTAACTAATTTCGTGTAGCAATGAGGTAAATAATTCTCTTGCTGATTTAAAAAATATTATAATAAAAAAATAAATGAGGTACTTATGCAATTAGTAGAATGTGTTCCTAATTTTAGTGAGGGAAAAGACAAGAAAATATTAGATGCCATCTCTGCTTCAATTAAAGCAGTAAGGGGTGTTACTTTATTGGATGTCGATCCTGGTGAATCTACAAATCGGACAGTATATACAATGGTTGGTGAACCTGATAATGTTGTAGAAGCAGCATTCCAGGCAATAAAAAAAGCCAGTCAGGTTATTGATATGACAAAACACAAGGGCGCTCATGCTAGAATGGGTGCAACTGATGTATGCCCATTCGTTCCTGTAGCTAATATGACGATGGATGATTGTGTAAAACTGGCACATAAACTGGGGAAAAGAGTTGGTGAAGAACTTGATATTCCAGTATATCTATATGAATATGCAGCCACAAAACCAGAATGGAAAAATTTAGCTGAAGTAAGAAAAGGCGAGTATGAAGCACTCCCGCAGAAAATGAAAAATCCAAACTGGAAACCGGATTATGGTCCACAAAAATTTAATGCGAAATCAGGAGCTACAGCAATTTCAGCCCGTGAATTTTTAATTGCATATAATATTAATTTAAATACAAGAGATAAGAAAAAAGCGCATGATATAGCTCTTGATATTCGTGAAAGCGGACGTTTCGCAAAGGATAAAAATAATAAGATCATTAGAGATAAAAATGGCAAAAAAATTAAAAAACCAGGACTCTTTAAAAATTGTAAAGCTGTCGGATGGTATATTGATGATTTTAATCGAGCACAGATCAGTATTAATCTAACTAATTACAAGATAACTCCAGCCCATGTTGTGTTAGAAAAAGTTCGTGAACTAGCCAATGCAAAAGGGATACAGATCACTGGAAGCGAATTAGTTGGACTGCTCCCTAAAGAAGCAATTCTCGGCTCAGGTAAATACTATTTAAGGAAGATGGGAGAAAGTGCCGGCATTCCCGAACAAATGATCATTGAGACAGCAGTTCAAAGTATGGGATTGAAAGATGTGGCTGAATTTGAAATGGATAAAAAAGTAATTGAATATGCCATTGCGAAAGAAGCTGATCTGGTTAATATGACCTTAACAAATTTCTGTGATGAGCTCTCTACAGATTCCCCGGCTCCTGGTGGAGGAAGTGTAGCAGCGCTTTGTTCAGCAATGTCCGGAGCACTTAGTGCTATGGTCTCTAATCTTACTTTCGGCAAGAAGGGATATGAAAAAGTTTGGGAAGAAGTTAAAAAACTTTCTGAATCAGGACAGGATATTAAGGAGCGATCTTTAATAGCTATTGATAAAGATACACAAGCCTTCTATGATATGATGGATGCAGCACGATTACCTAAGAAAACTGATCTAGAGAAAGAGATGAGAAATAAGGCAATTCAAGAAGCAACTAAGAAAGCAATCATGGTTCCATTGGAGACATTAGGAATAGCCTTTGAAGCTGTCGAGTTATCAGCAAAAATAGCAAAAATTGGGAACAGTAATGCTCTATCAGATGCAGGAGTTGGAGCTATTATAGCCAACTCTGCTGCAAAAAGTGCATACTTGAATGTAAAAATTAATATGAGCAGTATAGAAGATGAAACATTCAAATTTGATATTCTAACAAAAGCTGATGAGCTATTAGAAAAAGTGAATAATATAGCTCTGATGGTAGAAAAAGAAGTTTTAGGAAAAGTATAATAGTATTTTAAATTTGCAGAGATTAATTATCTCCGCAAATTTTATAATTATGAAAAATATACAAAATTTGATCCAGTTAATGCAATTAGCTATCTCGCCGATAGTACTGATATCAGGAGTAGGATTATTGCTGCTATCACTCACTAACCGTCTGGGTAGGGTAATAGACCGTTCCCGCTTTTTGGTCCAGGAGATAGAAGCTGGAAAAGACACAGCCAGAAAACACATACAAATAGGAATATTATTCAGGCGAGCCAAAATCTTACGTATTTCGATTACTTTAATATCGATCACAATATTATTGGCAAGTTTGATGATCTTGCTGTTATTTCTGGGTTACTTTTCGAATATACATATTTCAAACCTGTTCACAATATTTTTTATTATTGCTATAACGGGGTTGATCTTTGCTATCATTGTTTTTCTAATTGATGTGGCAATATCACTTAAAGCTCTAAAAATACAGGTTAGCGATTATCTTTGATAATCATAAAGATAAATAAATTATGAAATATAAACATCTTTTCGGTCCTGTTCCTTCCAGAAGACTGGGAATTTCTCTAGGTGTAGATCTTGTTCCACACAAAGTATGCAGTTTAAATTGTGTTTATTGTGAAGTAGGAAAAACTACAAATCTTACTATTAATAGAGAAGAATATGTTCCATTGCAAGATATTCTCAAAGAATTAAAACACTATTTAGATCAAGATCCTGAACTTGACTATATAACATTTTCGGGAGCTGGTGAACCATTATTGCATAATGGCATCGGACAAGTTATCACTTTTATTAAAAGTAATTATCCAAAATATAAATTAGCAATTCTAACAAATTCAACCCTGCTATATGATCAGAATGTAAGAAAGGAAATATTAGGAATAGATCTGCTTCTACCCTCTCTCGATGCAGTTAGTAAGAAAGTTTTTAAAAAGCTGAATCGCCCAAATCCCAAATTAGACAATGATGAGATAATTGATGGATTAATAGAATTCAGTAAGGATTTCTCTGGTACTATATGGTTAGAAGTTTTCATCGTTCCAGGCTTAAATGATACAAAAGAAGAACTTGAGCTTTTGAAAAATACTATCACAAAAATCGCTCCTGATCAGGTACAGTTAAATACTCTTGATCGGCCTGGAACTGAAAGCTGGATTGAACCGGTTTCCAAAAACAAAATGGAAGAAATCGCTGCATTTTTCAAACCATTACCAGTTGAGATCATCGCAAAATTTCAATCTCGTAATAAAGTGAGAAGTTATCAAAAAAATGTTGAGCAGCAAATAATAGAAACAATAAAACGACGTCCCTGTACAGATATAGACCTATCTGAAATGTTAGGTATCCATATAAATGAGATCAATAAATATCTCAGCGAACTATTGCATGAAGGTACTATAACTTCTCACCAGCAAGAAAGAGGAACTTTTTTTCGTGCAAAATGAGAAGGTCATAAAACTTATTAATTCTGAATATGAACTTCATCCAAAATCTCAACTGATCGATTATTATAAATTATTTTTTCAGGGAGCTTTCGGACCTGGACATATAATTTTAAACAAATCCGATGCCAGAAAAAATCTCAAAATTGAATTAGAGGGATCTTCCATTTTTGAAGAACAAATTTTCCAGGATATCACTTATATTAATAACTATTGTCGAGTTAATATAAATGTTATTAATAAAGGATTGATAACTTTTAATGATTTTTTTAATGCCTTTCTCAGCAGTATCCAAATTAAACATAAGATCACTTTTACCGAATGGTCAGAAAATTGGAAAAACATTGAAAAACAGATCTTTAAATTGAAAATCCCTTTAGCAAATATTGAATTGCAATCTAACCAGTTATGGAAGATCATAAAGGCTCAAAAACTTGTAAGTCATAGTGAAATTTACCACAAAACATATTCACCTCACTACAGATTATTTAGTGCTGAACAATTACAGAGGATTAAATGCTGATCCTGTATTTGGTAACTTTCATACTTTTTTTTATTTCTTTCTTCATCAATAGACAAAAAACTATAAAAGCTTTGAAAATAGCTTTTAAGAAATTTTGTAATATTGTTCCTGCCTTTCTTACAATGCTCATTTTTATATCAATTGTAATTTATCTTTTTCCACATGAGTTAATTGTAAAATATCTCGGTATCGGGAATAAATATCTCAGTACTATATTTGCTTCTCTAATCGGTTCAATAACCATAATGCCCGGTTTTATTGCATTTCCTCTTGCAGGAATATTGCGTGAACAAAGTATTCCATATATGGTCATTTCTGCTTTTACAACTACTCTTATGCTGGTTGGGATCATTACATTCCCGGTTGAAAAAGAATTTCTCGGAGTTAAAATAACAATCATTAGAAATGTGATCTGTTTTGTTATTGCAATTATTGTTGCATTAGTTATGGGTGTTGCTTTCGGAGAGATTGGGATATGAAAAACATCATTAAAATAACACTTATAATAATTTATTTCCTTTTTATTATTGTATCGTTTTTCTATCATTATGAAGTTGGAGAAGCTATTGGGAAAAACTTTCTAACATTTGCCTTATCAATGCTCAAGATAGTACCTGTTGCATTTATTTTAATTGGTTTATTCGAGGTTTGGATAAAACGTGAAACTATAGAAAAACATTTAGGTAAAGATTCCAGCTGGATCGGATTTTTCTGGGCTATTATTCTTTCCAGTACAACAGCTGGTGGATTATATGTAGCTTTCCCTATAGCTGCAGTTTTATTTAAAAAAGGAGCTAAATTAAGTATTATTTTTACATATATGGGAGCCGTTTCCGTCTGTCGTATTCCAATGACTATATTTGAAGCTTCCTTTTTAGGGATAAAGTTCACACTGATTCGTTTGCTTGTTTCCTTACCACTAATTATTGTTTCTTCCATTGTTATGGGTAGAATTCTAAACAAAACGCATTTCAAAATAAAAGGGAATTAACCATTCTTTTTATTAAATTTAGTTTGAATAACTTTTTATATTAAATTATATAAAAGGAGGAAATCATGAAAAGAATATTAGTAGCTATTGATTTAATGGATGAGACAGATCAACTGATCGACGCAGCCAAACAATTAGTGAAACAATTTGATGGAGAGTTATGTATTATTCACAGTGAATCTATCGAGAATTATTTAATGAGTAATGAGTTTGCAAATTACCCCTCTATTGAAATCCCCAAGATGATCGATATCCGCAAAAAATCTATTGAAGTACAATTAGAAAAAATTAAAGAACAGTTAACTAAGGAAGGAATTAAAACTCTATATATACTCATGGATGGTACAACTACTGAGAATATATTGAGAGAAGCCCTTGAGTTCAAAGCCGACCTAATTATTGTCGGATCACATAAACATGGGAGATTCTATCACCTTCTATTTGGAAGTTTACATGATATGCTGATAAGTAAATCATCAATCCCAATTATGGTAATCCCGCCTAAGGAGAAAAATTAATGTTCGAATATCAACAACATGGAAAATTCTTTGCACAAATAGCAGGGTCAATGGAAGACCTTGGAGCAATTGAATTAAAAGAGTTCGGGGCAAAAGAAATCACTGCTGTATATCGCGGTATACATTTCAAAACTGATATAGCTCATATTTACAGGATCAATTATCAAAGTAAACTCATTAGTAGAATTCTAGCTCCACTTATTACATTCGATTGTCATAGTACGAAATATCTCTATAATACAGCATTAAAACTGGACTGGGATCAATTGTTGGATAATAATAAAACATTTGCGATATATTCAAATGTATCGAACAGCAAAATCACTCATTCCAGATATGCTACTCTAGTATTGAAAGATGCAATAGCCGATTACTTTAAAGAGAAATATGATGAACGACCTAATATTGATACTGAATCACCAGATGTTGTATTCAATCTTTTTATTCATAAAAATAGAGCAACCATAAGCTTAGATACTTCAGGTCAACCCCTTCATAAGCGGGGATACAGGCAAAGCAAAGGTTCTGCCCCAATGCAGGAAACACTGGCGGCAGCAATTGTTAAACTTTCTGGCTGGATAGGAGATAAACCACTTTATGATCCAATGTGCGGCAGTGGAACACTTCTTTGTGAAGCTATGATGAATTATTGTAGAATTCCGGCAGGCTTTAAACGAAAAAGATTCGGATTTGAAAATCTACCTGAATTTAATGAGAAAGAATGGCAGGCAATTCGAGATCATAGCACAAAACATATTCGTGAACTTCCAACCGATTTAATTTTTGGAAGTGATATGAGTTACTTTGCAATTGAAGATTCGAAACTGAATTTTAAAACTCTTCCATCTGCACAAAACATTAATCTAAAACAAATTGATTTCATGTCTCTTCCAGAAATTAATAACTCTACTATTATTTGCAATCCACCTTATGGAATACGATTAGGAACAAAGGATTCGGTTGCTGAATTATACAAGAATTTAGGTGATTTCCTAAAACAAAAATGTAAAGGTTGTGTTGCTTATATTTATGTTGGTGACAAAGAGTTGATACCAGCTATTGGTTTAAAACCATCTTTTAAACGACCTTTGAAAAATGGAAATCTGGATGGAAGATTATTAAAAATTGAAATCTATTGAGGATACCTGTCATGCAAAAATCTTGACGTATCTTCTTTTAAACCAAATTTAAATCATAATTGATCATAGGGGAGAATTATATGAAATATAAAAAGATTATTGCTTCAATATTATTTTTATTTGTTATATTTTCTTGTTTTGCACAAGAAATCCAATTTAATAAAGCTGATTCCACAGCAAAACTGACCGAGGGACCTTACGTCTTCTGGGGAAATGAAGAAGCTACCATTAAATACATCCTGAACGATAACTATGTCTCACAAGATATAACAGTTCGGGGAGAAGGTTTGTTCTCATTTAATCTTGAAGGATTCGAAGATGATTTTGAAATTTCTTCTTATCCACAAAAGATCGAATCAAGCACATATTCTGATATTTCGAAATTTTTCGTTATCAGTGATGTTCACGGTCAATTTGATAGAATGATAGAGATACTGAAAAATAGTAGAATCATTGATGCAAATAATGACTGGGCTTGGGGAAATGGTCACCTCATCGTTCTAGGTGATGTCTTTGATCGTGGAGATAAAGTTACAGAATGCCTTTGGTTTATTCACCAATTAGAAATGCAGGCAGAAAACTGGAAAGGAAAAGTACATTATTTACTTGGAAATCATGAAATAATGGTTTTGCAAAATGACGATCGCTATATAAATGACAAATATAAAAAAACTGCTAAACTTATGAAAATGGAAATAAAAGATGTTTATTCTCCAAATTCAGAATTCGGACGTTGGCTCAGAACTAAACATACGATCATCAAATTAAATGACGTTCTATTTGTTCATGCCGGAATTCATCCTAAATTTTCTTATTATGGATACAACTTCCAGGCAGTCAATAATAGTATTCGCAGCAATATTGATGCAGCTAAAGATAAAATAAAGTATAATGAATATTTAAATTTTCTTTTTGGAAGTGATGGTCCTTTATGGTATCGGGGTTATTTTGAAGATTCAAAAACATCTGCACAGATTACACAAGATCAATTAATTAAATTGTTAGGTGATCTTGAAGTAAACAAAATAGTAGTTGGACATACTACCCAAGATTTTATAAATCCATTTTTTAAAGATAGTGTGATCCCTGTTGATACAGGAATAAAATATGGTAATAAAGGAGAAGCACTACTTTATGAAAATGAGATTTATTATCGAGTAAAAGCTAACGGTTATAAAGAACAGCTTTTTTTTAAATAAGAATTTAGTATATTCCATTATGTAGGAAAATATAAATTAAAAAAAGAGGGAGGATCATTCAATGAAAAAGATTATTGTATTTGTGATTTTTATCGCAGTATTATTTACAGGATGCGGAAAACTTAAAGAGGCAAAAAAAGCTATGAATGCTGTTAAACAAGCTGCTGAGGTTATAGAGAACACTTCAAATTCATTCAAAGATCTAAGCGATGAAGAAGTCAAAAAGATCAAACTAAACAAAAAAGAAGTAAAAACATTTTTTAATAATGTCTCTAAATTACAGGAAAAATATCCAGATATCCATTTTCAGGTTGCTCCCGTTGCACTTGTCGAAGCTCTCGGGGCAGGTATGAACTTGAAAGATATTGTAACAAAAGAAATGAATATATCATTTGATGAGTATACTAAACTTTCTACAGTTATTACCTATAACGAAGCTGTCGGCGCAGGACTTCATTTATCAAAATCACTCTATGAACAAATGATCTCAAGCAGGGAAAATATGAAAACTCAGCTGGATGATGCACTTGATAGTGAACAAAAAAAAGAATTAGAAGAAGCGTTAGCTGAAACTGAAAGACAGATAAAAGAATTTGAACAAGAAATGAAAAGTGATGACTATGCAAACATGAAATCCAACTTTGACTTGATCCAAAAGATCAAAGAAGATCTGGATATCTAAATAATATTGTAAGATCAATAAATAAGGATGGGTATTTTATCCATCCTTTTTTTTATTTGAAATTCTATCAGATTTGCATCAGCAAATGTAAAAAATATCTGTTAATAAATATTTCAGATCATGATGATAAGATATCTTTCTATTTTTTAAAATTAAATCTTAAAAAAAACTTGCATTTTGCACATATGTTCATTATATTGTCTTGTGTAATTGAATAAGGAGAGTTTATGCCAAGGAATAAGATGCAGAGAATGGTTCACAGACCACCACTTTACACCGAATTTAAACCTGTTGGAGTTAGAAGATTATCATTAGATTCAATTGAACTTTCAATTGATGAATATGAAGCAATCCGTTTAGCAGACAACCTTGGGATGAATCATAATGAAGCGGCAGAAGAGATGGAAATATCTCGTTCCACTTTTACGCGTCTGATAGAAAAAGCACGTAAAAAAATCGCTGAATTCATCATAGATGGCAAACAACTTCAGATAGATGGTGGCAATATTCATTTCCGTGGTAACATTATTAGATGTAATTCATGTGGGCATATGTTCAATACAAATTTTGAAAAAGAAATTACTAATTGTCCCTCCTGCGGTTCAGAAAACATAGTTGACTTAGCTGGAGGATTCGGACATGGAAGATGTTGTAGAAATAGAAATAATGGAAGAGGGAGGTAATATCATGCCAGGTGGAGATAGAACAGGTCCTGATGGAAAAGGTCCGAGAACTGGACGTGGATTGGGAAAAGCGTCAGGCAATAATATGGGACGCGGAAGCAATCAAGGTCAAGGACAGGGACGAAATGTTGGAAATTCACGTAACCAGGGAAATGGTCGTGGACAAAATAGAACTTAATCAAGTAAAATTAATATAACAAAGGAGGTTATTATGCCAAGAGGTGACAGAACAGGTCCTAATGGAATGGGACCAGTAACAGGAAGAGGTTTAGGTTATTGTACTGGTTATGAAAGCCCGGGGTTCACTAAAGGTGTTCCACGTGGTGGTGCAGGTTTTGGAAGAGGTTATGGACAAGGATTTGGACGTGGCATGGGAAGAGGTTATGGAAGAGGATTTGGTTATTCTACTGGATATCAAAATCCTGTTTATCCAAATTATCCAGCTCCTCAATATTCAGCAAAAGATGAAGCTCAATATATTGAAACTGATATAGATGCACTGAAAGATGAACTTAAGACAATGGAAAAACGCCTATCCGAATTGAAGAAAGAAGACAAATAGCTCTTTATGGGTGGATGTTCTCGAGAACATCTACCCATTTTTTATAAGGAGGGAAATTACATGGTAGAAGGTAAAAATTACGGTGGATATAAATACAGGAACAGACGTGATAAAAGTCATAGTGGAAGAAATTCCTTATTAGGGACTGTCTTCACTTTTATTACTGGAGCAGTAATAAAAGATTTGACCAGTGAAGATAGTAATCTGAAAAAACTTTTCAATAAAGTTATTCACCCAAAACTTGTAGAAGATAAAACGGATAAAAAGAAAGTAATAGAAGCCGATTTTTCAGTTATAGATAATAAAGAAATAGAAAAAAAATGAAAGCAGTTAATAAAGCTAACAAATAAAATAGTCAGTTTTTTTGTTGGTATATTTCGCTGCTGAAAATTGGAGAAAAAAAATGAATAAAAAAATCGCTATACCAACAACAGGTGGTAAGCTCAGCCCCCATTTTGGACATTGTGAAAAATTTACAATTTATAAAGTTACTGACAATAAGATAATCAATGAAGAATTTGTAGCATCTCCCCCACATGAACCAGGAACTTTTCCTGCATTCCTTAGAAATCTGGGTTGTGATACTATTATTGCTGGAGGTATGGGCAGTAGAGCACAAAACCTTTTTTCACAAAATAATATCGAAGTGATCATTGGATTGAGCTCAGAGAATTTAAAAGATCTTGTTGAAACATACATTTCAAAAGGATTAGCATCCGGAGATAATCTCTGTGATCACTAATAAGAAGGTTTAAATGAAAATAACAATTGCCAGTGGAAAAGGTGGAACAGGTAAAACCACTCTATCCACAAATCTGGCATCATTATTAGCAGAACAGAATGCTGTTGTTCTTGCAGATCTGGATGTGGAAGAACCAAATTCAGGTCTATTTATTTCCGGGAAGAAGATCCACGCAGAAGATAAATTCAAAATGATACCTGAATGGAAAAAAGACGAATGTATTCTTTGCGGTAACTGTCAGAAAGTCTGTAATTTTAATGCCATCATGAAATTGGATAAAATGATCATGGTATTCCCAGAGTTATGTCATGCTTGTTATGCCTGCAGTGAATTATGTCCTACTAAATCTCTAACTATGAAACCGAAAAAAATGGGAGAGCTAAAACACTATAAATCTGGAAATCTTGATTTTATTGAGAGTAAACTGATCATTGGAGAAGAACAGGCTGTTCCATTGATCAGCCAAACAATAAAATATGTTGAAAAAAACTTTCCCAGCTCAACTACTATGCTTTTTGATGCACCTCCAGGAACCTCTTGCCCGGTTATAGAAGCTACTAAAGATGCAGATCTGATCATTTTAGTAACAGAACCAACACCTTTTGGACTGCATGATTTAACCTTAGCTGTGGAGACAATGAGGGAACTCAAAAAACCACACGGTGTAGTTATTAATAGATTTGGGATCGGTGATGCAAAGGTTGAAGAGTATTGTGCGGAAAATGATATCCCAATAATTGCTAAAATTCCCAATAGCAGGAAAATTGCTGAATTGTATTCGATTGGAAAATTACTTTATAAAGAATTACCGGAAGTAGCAGTAGAACTGGAAAAAGTTATTGGATATATAAAAAAACATCAGGAGAGCGCATGAAAGAGATCGTCATAATTTCAGGAAAAGGCGGAACTGGTAAAACTTCCGTAACTGCTTCTCTAGCATATTTGGCAAATAAAGATGTAATAGTGGCTGATTGTGATGTTGATGCAGCTGATATGCATCTTTTAATGAAACCGATTAATGATAGAAAGGAAGATTTTTTTAGTGGAGTCTTACCCACAATTGACCAAAATAAATGTATTAAATGCGGTAAATGTGCCAGCGTATGCCGCTGGGATGCAATTCCAATTATTGATAACAAATATATTGTGCAGCCAATTGATTGTGAAGGTTGTGGATATTGTGCTCGTGTTTGTCCTGCTGATGCTATCAGTATGAATGAACAGAATGTTGGTGATTGGATTATATCGGATGTAAAGACTAATACAAAAATGGTGCATGCACGTTTAGGAATTGGCGCTGAGAATTCCGGAAAATTAGTAGCTAAAGTGAAAAATGAAGCAAAAGTTCTAGCGGAAAAATTGAATAAAGACTTTATTATTGTTGATGGCTCTCCAGGTATTGGCTGTCCGGTAGTTTCATCTCTATCCGGGGCTAATCTTGTAGTACTGGTCACTGAACCTTCTGTTGCAGGAATTCACGATGTGAAAAGAGTATATGAGTTGGTTAAGAAATTTGGAATAAAAGCCGGCTGCATCATCAATAAGGCTGATATTAATACAGATAAAGTACAGGAAATTCATCAATTCTTAAAAGCTGAAGATATCCAATTAATTTCAGAAATTCCTTATGATGAAAACTTTACAAAAGCAATGACTATGGGACAAACAATTGTTGAATTTGATCCGGATGGAATTGGCAGAATTTTGGTGAATAGTTGGGAAAAGATCAAGAACATTGCATAATATAAAATGAAAATGGAGATAAAATGAAAATATTATTAACAGCAACAGGAACGGAATGGGATTCTAAAATTGATCCTAGATTTGGTAGAACTGAATTTTTCTTTATCTATGATGAAGAAACTGAAAAAGTAGAAACTTATGATAATAGGGCTATTGCCAATGAAGCACATGGAGCCGGACCCAGAACAGCTCAAAAAATGACGGAGTATGGTGTAAATGTACTAATTACAGGAAATGGACCAGGTGGAAATGCTGCATCAGTTATTACTCAAACAGGCATTAAAGTTATTGCAGGAGCGGGTAATATGACCGTAAAAGAAGCTTATGATGCCTATAAGAGGGGTGAATTGAAAGAATTCTGAATTACATAAATTCCCGAAATTTTAAATTTGGGAATTTGTCTATGGAGGGTGAAATGGGAAAAATAAAAGTAGCTTTTGCCACAGATGACGGTAAAACTTTTATGGGTCGTCATTTTGGAGATGCAGATTATTATGATATTTATTCCATAAACGATAAACAGGCAGATTTTATCAAAAGAATTTCTAATACTGTTGATGAAGAGGAAGAAGTTCACGCAGATCCTAAAAAAGCAAAAGGAATAAGTCAATTGCTATTTACTGAAAACATTAGTGTTGTTGTTTCCAAAATTTTTGGTCCTAATATCAAGCGAATAAAGAAAAAATTTGTTTGTATTATTATAAAGGATAAAAACATAGAAGAAGGAATACGCAAGGTCTGCGGAAACATTGGAAAGATCTTTGATGAATGGGAAAAAGGTGAAGACAGGCAAAATCTTTTTTTCTGAACAGAAAATGATCAAATTGTCTGAATGGGAAAGAACAAAAGGTGTTGATTTTCTCCAAAATGCTGGGATTAAGAAAGATCAAAAAATTCTTGATCTTGGTTGTAACGATGGAAATTACACAATTCCTGCGGCAATCATAGTCAAAGAGAAAGGAATTGTTTTTGCCATCGATAAAGATGATCATGCTTTTGGGAAAATAGCTGAAAAAGCAAAAACATTAGAACTCAACAACATTAAAACTATCAAGACAAACGGAGAATTAAATTTTGATTTTGCAGATAATTTTTTTGATTTTATTATGCTCTATGATGTCCTTCATTATCTCAACTTCCAACAAAGAAAAACCCTTTATCAAGAAATACATAGAATCCTGCGAATTGATGGAATTCTTTCGATCTATCCAAAACATACGATCGGGAATTTTCCTCTAATGGAATTAAGAAATGTTTCAGTATCAGAATTGATCACTGAAATCGAAGATTACGGATTTAAATTTAACCGTAAAATAGTAGGTAAATTAAGCCACAATAACTATCTCGAAGAAGGATATGTTATAAATTTTTCAAAAACTGTAAATTGTTAAAATAATGAAAGGAAGATAAAAATGAATTCTGAAGCATACAAAAATCAGGTAGCATTGAATAGAATTGGAAAAGATAATTTCTTTAAAACTAATTTTCAATCACCGATTCCACAGGAAGAAAGAGCAAATTTTATAAAATTAGACTACTTTGATCCTGATTTGAAATATAAATTTGAATTAGAATTAGAAGAATCTAATCACAAAGAAAAGGTTAAAATAGAAGATACCGGCGGCAACCTGAGAGATTTTTTGAAATGGGGAAAATTCACTTTTGAAATCAATAAACAGGAATATGTTTTATTTGTCTATAAATCTAACGAAGAAGAAACGCGTCTTTTTGTTCCTTTCAAAGATGCAACAAGCGGAAAAGAAACTTATGGTGCAGGAAGATATATAGACCTCGAAGAAGAGAAAGATAAAATCGAAAATAAATGGATCCTGGATTTCAATTTTGCCACAAATCCCTGGTGTGCTTATAGCCATAATTATGTCTGTCCATTAATTCCGTTTGAAAATATTTTACAGGTAGAGATTAAAGCAGGTGAAAAAACTATAAAGAATAGGAGATAAAATGCTTAAAGAAAGAATGAAAATTAATGAAGAACTTTATAAGCAAATGGAGTCGGAAACCTTAGAAAGAAAGAATGATAATGTTATCAGGAACAGCATTTTGAATGTAGGATTGGATGAAGTTGCCTTGAATCATCAATCTAAAACTGATATGCAGCATACTTTTTCTTTGGAACTGACCACAGGAAAGATAACATCACAAAATAAAAGCGGTAGATGCTGGCTTTTTGCCGGATTGAATACAATGAGATTCAAAATTATGAAAGACCTGAATCTGAAAAATTTTGAACTTTCCCAAACCTATCAGATGTTTTTTGATAAAATTGAAAAAGCGAATTACTTTCTGGAAAATATTCTGGAGACCTTAGATGAAAATACAGATTCCAGAATTATAATGTGGCTGTTAAATGCACCGCTGAATGATGGCGGACAGTGGGATATGTTCACCAGCATTGTAGAAAAATACGGTGTCGTTCCAAAAGCTGTTATGCCAGAATCTTTTGCCAGCAGTAACTCCGCCAGAATGAATCAAATTCTAACTTTGAAACTGAGAGGATACGCTTCCAAATTACGCCAAGATCATCAGAATAGAAAAACATTGGAAGAGTTAAAAAGTGAGAAGAAAAAAATGACTTTTGAGTTTTACAGACTATTAACAATGTTTTTGGGAATTCCACCCAAGAAATTTACTTTTGAATACACCGATAAAGATAAAAAATTTCATCGTGATTTAGATATTACTCCAATAGATTTTTATACTAAATATGTTACTGTTGATCTGAAGGATTATATTAGCATTATTAATGCTCCCACCCAAGATAAACCATTTAATAAAACTTTCACGGTGCAATATCTGGGAAATGTGGAAGGAGGAAATAAAGTAAAATATCTCAATGTTGATATGAAAACTTTCAAAGAATTAGCATTATCACAACTCAAAGATGGAGTTCCCGTCTGGTTTGGCAGCGATGTTGGGCAAAAGATGAAACGAGAAAACGGTATTTTGTCTGAAGATATCTATGATTATGAAAATGCGCTCCAATCAGAATTTGATCTTGATAAAGCCGGAAGACTTGATTACGGAGAAAGCCTGATGACTCACGCAATGGTATTTACTGGTGTAAATTTAATTGATGATGTTCCCAATAGATGGAAAGTGGAAAACAGTTGGGGTGATAAAAATGGAGAAAAAGGCTATTTTGTGATGAGCGATAAATGGTTTGAGGAATACAATTATCAAATCGTTATAAATAAAAAATATCTTTCCAAGGAATTAAAAAAAATCTGGAAACTTGAACCGATTATTTTAAAACCATGGGATCCAATGGGTTCTTTAGCATTTTAAAAAAGAAAAAAATGAATTTTGGAAAAAAAGCAATTGAAATTATAATAGGAACCGAATATCCTGCGATCAATCATTCGTTATATAATCTCGGCATTATCAAATCTTATGAAATCAAGGAAAATAATGTTCAAATCATGATGGCTTTACCAGCGCTGAATATTCCAATTTTGGATATGTTAATCAATAGTTTTAAACAACCCCTGGAAACAATGCAATCCAATGCAGAAATTGATACAATCGTAATGACGCAAGAAGAATTGCAGAAATTTCTAACAATGGAACAAAGTGCTTGGAAAGGATTATAAGCGATGTATTTTAACAATTCTCATAATAAATAGAAAATGAATACTCTATTAACTGAAAAAATATCAAGGATAAATTATAAAGCATTTATCTGGCACGGACTTTTTCTTTCATTTGCTTCAAATTTTATGGATGTGCACACCATCATTCCGACAATATTGATAAAAGCTGGCGGAAATGCAATTTTATTGGGTATTTTAACTGCTATAATGATGGGCGGATCAGGATTAATGCAGATTGTTTTTGCAGGTTTTTTATCTAATAAAACGCATAAAAAAAATCCTCTTTTATTTGGAATTAACCTTAGAGTTATTGCACTTTTTTTGCTGGCATTTCTTCTTTTCAAATCGAGTTACATTGCCAACGAAACGTTTATTATTTTCATTTTTATTTTAATTACAATTTTTTCGTTCAGTGGTTCATTTGCAAATGTTTCTTATGTCGATATTATGGGAAAATCTATTATAGATACAAAACGAAAAGAATTCTTCTCAATCAAACAGGCTATCAGTAGTATCGGAATTTTTATTTCTGCGATTCTTGTGCGTGCATTACTCCAAAAATTTTCCTATCCCAATAATTACGGAATTTTGCTTTTAGGGGCAGCGATCTTATTGTTTACGGCTTCTTTAGGTTTTTGGAGAATCAAAGAAATCAGCGTTGAAGTGAATAAAAAACGCAGTTTTAGAGATTTTTTCAGATTGATACCACATGAAATCTCTCATAATTCAAATTTGAAAAATTATTTATTTATTATAAATTTTTTAGGTCTTGGTTTCAGCTTCATTCCCTTTATGATCATATTTGCGAAGACAAATTTTGAATTAAGCTATAATTTAATCGGGAATATTCTTCTTTTTAAAATTATCGGAATGTTGATAACCGGATTAATTCTTTACAAGAGATCTGCAAAATTTGAATATAAAAAGTTGCTATATTTCAGTTTTGTTCTGGGTACAACTTTGCCGATCCTTAGCTTGATCTTTGCTGATAACCACATTATGTATCAATTGCTTTTTGTTCTAACCGGTATTCTAATTACGACTTTCAATATTTCCAGAAACGGTATTTTAGTGGAAATTTCCAATAATGAAAATCGGGTAACATATACCGGAATTTCCGGAGCTGGAAGTATTCTGCCAACGATTTTTCCGCTTATTGCCGGTATTTTAATTTCAGTTTGTGGATATCCTGTTACTTTTATAATGATCTCATTAATTATTGCTTTTAGTTTTATCTTTATAAGAAAATTAAAATGCCGATAATAGGAAATTAAAATTATGAGAAAAATATATCCAGATTCCAAAGTAGAGATTCAAGGTCTCAGTGCAAAATTTTATGATACTCTAATGAATTTTATGACATTTGGTGGTTACAGTTGGTTCATAAAAAAAGCGATTCATTCGATGAATATTATATCAAATGATGTAATCCTAGATTTCGGTGCTGGAACAGGAAGGAATGCTCTTTTAATGAACGAATTCCTTTCTGAGAATGGCGAAATTCTAGGATTGGAAATTTCTAACCTGATGATAGATCAATTTAAAAACAAGACGAGAAAGTTCAAGAATTTAAATGTTATAAATCAAAGAATTGATCAACCTTTCGAGCTTGAAAAAAAATATGATAAAGTCTTTATTTCATTTGTGTTGCATGGTTTTCCTTTGGATGTTCAAAAACAAATAATCCAAAATGCTTTCAATGCTTTAAAAAAAGATGGTAAATTTATTATCCTTGATTTCAATGAATTTCTTATTGATAAAACACCACTATATTTTAGAATCCCTTTCAAAATAATTGAATGCAAATATGCTTTCGAATATGTAGAACGAGATTGGAAACATATCTTATCTGAATTCGGTTTCAGTAAATTCTCAGAAACCTTATTTCTAAAAAAACATATTCGTTTGTTGAAAGCAATAAAGTGAGGTAAAATAATGAAACTGTTAATGATCTATACGGAAAAGTTTTCCTATAAAACCAATATTAAAAACTTGGAATCTGTAGAATATTACGAAGAGAATAAAAAGATTGTAAATGCTCTCGTTGGTTTTATCCAAGTAGAACAAAAGGACGAAGAAGATATTTCTAAAACAGAAACAAAAATGATCAAAAACCTGAAATGGGCTGCAAATAAAAATAATACGAAGAATATTATCCTACACTCTTTTGCTCATTTATCTTTGAGCAAGGCGGATGAAAAAATAACCAAAGAGATGTTTGATCGAGCAGAGAAAAGGTTAGAAAATTCTGGTTATGAGGTTTCCCAAACTCCTTTTGGTTATTTTCTGGATTTAGATATTCAAGCTCCGGGGAAATCATTAGCAAGGATTTTTAAGGAATTCTAAATGATAGAAAAAGCTGCTGAGCTTATAAAGAACACAAATCATATAACAGCATTTACTGGAGCGGGAATTTCAGTAGAAAGCGGAATACCACCATTCCGTGGTGAAAATGGGTTATGGAATAAATATGATCCAGTCTTTTTAGATATAAATTATTTCTATCAAAATCCTCTCAGATCATGGAAAATGATCAAAGAAATTTTTTATGATTTCTTTGGAAAAGCAAAGCCGAATGCTGCTCATATTGCTTTAGCAAAAATGGAACTATCAGGTTATGTTAATTCAGTAATTACCCAAAATATTGATAATCTTCATCAAGAAGCAGGTAGTAAGAATGTATATGAGTTTCATGGGACATCTCAAAATTTAATTTGTATGAACTGTCATAATACATACTCTGCAAAGGATATAAATCTATCAATTCTCCCACCAAAATGTGAAAAATGCGGTGAAATCCTCAAACCCGATTTTGTTTTTTTCGGAGAACCTATCCCGGAACCTGCAAATTCAGCTTCATTCCGTGAAACAGAAATTTCTGACCTATTCCTGCTTATTGGATCAACCGGGAAGGTAATGCCTGCTTCCATGATCCCGTTTATGGCAAAAATGAACGGAGTAAAAATTATCGAAATAAATATCAAACCATCAAATTATACAAATGCAATAACTGATATTTTCTTGGAGGGTAAAGCCACTAAGATCATGACAAAATTATTGGAATATCTTGAGGTAAATTAATATGAAAATAACAATAGTTTATGATAATACAACTCGCAAATCAGGATTAATAGCCGATTGGGGTTGGTCATGTTATATTGAAACAGAGAATCGTAATATTTTATTTGATACTGGTGGAAATGGCAAGATCCTGTTGGAAAATCTTATAAGTTTAAATATTGACCCAACCCATATAAATGATGTAGTGATTTCACATCCTGATTTTGATCATATCGGTGGACTTTCAACTTTTTTAAATTTAAATACTAAAGCTAAAGTTCATATTCCAATCTCCTTTCGTGGAATAAAATATCCAAATAAAATTGAGTATTATGATAAACCTACCAAAATTTATAAAAATGTTTTTCTTACTGGTGAACTGGGAAATCGTGAACAATCTTTAGCTATTGCTACTGATAAAGGATTAATATTGATAATCGGCTGTGGACATCCGGGTGTAAAAAATATAATAAATTCTGTAACTAAATTTGGGAACTTATATGCCATAGTTGGTGGTTTGCACGGATTTAAGGAATTTGAAATTATAAATAATATCACAAAAATCTGCCCTGCCCACTGTACTAAATATAAAGATAAGATAAAAAGTCTATTTCCCTCAAAATACCTTGAAAGTGGTGTTGGAGAAATACTTGAATTTTAATATGTATACGAAAGATGAACTTCAAAACTGCCAATTATGCGATTTGCATAAAACCCGTTTGAATGCTTTAGCTGGAGAAGGAAACATTCATGCCAGAATAATGTTTATAGCTCAAGCACCTGGAGAATTAGAAGACAAAGAAAATAGAATGTTTATTGGACCTTCAGGTATTATGCTGGATAACTTGTTAAAACAATCTCATATTAGCAGAGAAGAAATATATATGACAAATCTAATAAAATGTAATCTTCCACAAAATAGAAGGCCCAAACAGAGAGAGATAATGGCATGTTCAAAATACTTAAATATAGAAATTGCAGAAATAAAACCAAGGATGATAGCTCCTCTCGGTTATTTTGCAACTAAATATCTTTTTGAAAAATATGCTTTAACAAAATTTACGAAAAAGGAGTTTCCAAAATTGATCGGGAATATATTCAAAGTTGAAGATAAGATAATATACCCATTATCTCACCCTGCCTCTTTGCTTTATCATAATGAATTCATTGTCAAATCAATTGAGAATTTTAGTAATCTCAGGAAAATTAAGTAAAAATTATGGAAAATAAAAATTTGTATGTAATAAGCTTTTCCCCAACCGGTACAACCCGAAAAGTACTGAAGGCAATTGCAGATGGAATGAATTTCCAACAAACAAAGCAGATAGATCTCATTAAGAAAAACAATATTAAAAAACAAAATTTCACTGATAAAGATTGGGTTATGATTGGAGTACCGGTTTACTCAAGCAGAATTCCGGAAACTGTTATAAGCCGTTTACAGAACTTTAAAGCAAACAAAACCAATGCTGTAGTAGTAGTTGTTTATGGTAACCGGCAATTTGGTGATGCACTTCTTGAACTGAAAAATTTAGTAGTTGAACTAGGGTTTTTTCCAAGAGCAGCTGCAGCTTTTATTGGTCTACATTCTTTCAGTAGTAATAATTATCCTATTGCGGTTGGAAGACCAGATTCAGAAGACCTGCAAATTGCTTATAATTTTGGGAAACAGGTAATCAGCAAACAGGGAAAGCACAAAAAAATTAAAGTACCGGGTAATTTCCCATATAAAGAAAGATCCAAAAAATTAATAGTTAAACCTGTTACCGATCTAACTCTATGTAACCAATGCGGCTTATGCCAGGAAGTTTGTCCAGTTGATGCGATCTCGATCTACAATAATAGGATAGAGACAAACGAACAGCTCTGCATATATTGCAACGCCTGTGTAAGGGTATGTCCGCAAAAAGCGAGAATAATAGATGATGAGAGAATTATCGGATTTGCCAAAAACTTACATGAAAAATGTAAACAAGCTAAAAGTCCTGAAATTTTCTTATGATAACAATATTAAACTAAAGAGATTATTATGATTAAAATTAAAAATTCCGTAGAAATCGGAAAAATGAGAAAAGCCGGAAAACTGGCTGCAAAATTATTAAATTATATCGAACCATTTGTAAAAGAAAACGTTACAACACTTTACTTGAACGATCTTTGTGAAGATTACACAAAAAAACATGGAGCAATTTCGGCTCCATTAAATTATAACGGATTCCCTAAAAGCATCTGTACCTCGATAAATAATGTTGTTTGCCACGGAATTCCTTCAAATAAAGACATTCTGAAAAATGGTGATATCGTAAATATTGATGTAACTGTGATATTAGATGGATTTCACGGTGATACATCCCGAACATTTATAATCGGTAATGCAAATGATCAAATCAAGAATTTCGTGAAACGAACTGAAAAAGCTATGTACCGAGGAATTGAAGCAGTAAAACCTGGAAAGTATTTATATGAAGTTGGTAAAACCATTGAGAAATATATTAATAAATTTGGCTATTCTATTGTTCGTGATTATTGTGGTCATGGCATTGGACGAGAATTTCACGAAGATCCACACGTCTTCCATCATTTTACTTTAGATAACAAAATTCGCCTTCGTAAAGGAATGATATTCACTATTGAACCGATGATAAATATGGGAAATTCATTTCAGGTGAAGACTTCACAAAAAGATGGTTGGACTGTTACAACTGCTGATGGTAGTTTAAGCTCACAATTTGAACATACAATTTTAATCTTAGATAATGGTGCAGAAATTCTGACAAAAGCATAACATATTGAGAAATCTTATGGATAAAAAAGAATGCATGTGGTATTGTTGCTGCCCAATGAAATTTTATTTTGAAAAGGGAAAATTAAATAAAAAATGGGTAGAAAAATATTGTCACGGAGATTGGCAGAATTGTATTCGTTATCAAAAAGAAGAAAAGGGAATTTATCATCCCGATAATATGCTGCCAAATGGAGAAATAGATGAAAACTTGTAAAAAAAAAATGAGGAGATAAAATGAAATATTTATTTGGTCCCGTTCCCTCTCGCAGACTGGGAATATCACTCGGTGTAGATTTGGTTCCACACAAAGTTTGCAGTTTGAATTGTGTTTATTGTGAAGTCGGCAAAACCACAAATCTGACTATTGAAAGAAAGGAATATATTCCGATAAATGAAGTGCTTAAAGAGTTAAAAGACTATCTTGATCAAAAACCCGAACTTGATTTCGTTACTTTTTCCGGTCAGGGAGAACCAACTCTTAACAGTGGTTTAGGAAAAGTAATTGATTTCATAAAAGACAATTATCAGGAATATAAAGTTGCAGTAATAACTAATGGAACGCTCTTTTGGGATAAAGAAGTTCGCAATGAAGTTATTAGAGCCGATGTACTTCTTCCATCTCTTGATGCGGTTTCAAGATTAGCTTTCATAAAAATAAACAGACCAAATAAAAATCTAAATATTGATAAAATAATTGAAGGTCTAATTCTACTAAGAAAAGAATTTGAAGGAAAAATATTTCTGGAAATTTTCTTTGTACCACAAATAAACGATTCACAAGAAGAGTTGATCTTACTAAAAAATATTGCTACTGAAATCCAGCCTGATCTAATCCAATTAAACACTCTGGACAGACCGGGAACAGAAGATTTTGTCAAAGCTGTTAATCAGGAAGGTCTGCTGAAAATAAAAGAATTCTTTGTACCACTTCCTGTAGAAATAATTGCTAAAGCTGAGACGAGAAAACAAATACAAAGTTTCAATAAAAATATTGAAGAACAAATTTTTGAAACCATTAAGAGAAGACCATGTACTGATAAAGATCTAACTGAAATTTTGGATCTTCATTTGAATGAATTGAATAAATATTTGAGCGAATTGATCGGCAGCGGAAAAATTATATCAGACAAACAAGAAAGAGGATTGTTTTTTAAAATTAAACAGTGAAAAAGATATGAAAGAACCTTTAGAATTGTTATTAGATAATTATGGTTTTGAAATTAATAATATCAATGAAATTGTAACAGGAGCAAAATATACAGCTGTAATGCTCACAAATGGGGACATAGGAGTTTGTGCAAATTTGGGGAATAAAGTAAATACAATCAAAAAACAATATTCATATTTAGATTTAACAAATTTTTCTCATCGTATTGTACTTAATGCTTATTATACAGCTATCCTAAATTATTCGGTTGAATACAAAATTGGTGACATCTTTGAAACAATTAATTTTCACAAATTTAACAATATAACAATGATCGGACTTTTTAAACCAATTGTTGAAATATTCCAGAGAAACAACATTCTACTAAAAGTATTTGATTATAGAAAATCCGATAATATTCTCACGGTAATGTCCAAACAAAAGCAAATTCTTCAGAAAACAGATGCTGTTATTTTAACTTCAACTTCTATCTTTAATCTAACTTTTTTGGAAATAATTAACGAAATAAATGATAATTGTGATATTTTTATGTTGGGTCCTTCCTCAATTATGGCTGAAGAAATTCTGCAATATCGAAATGTTAAAATGATATTCGGAGCAACTTTCAATAGATTCGATGAAAAAGTATTGAAAATCATAGATAATGATGGTGGCACAAGAAAATTTTTAAAACTTGGTCAAAAAAGAATTGCAATTTTAGGAGAAACGAATGAAAACTTATCTTGATTGCCTGCCTTGTTTTATAAATCAGGCTTTAAGGGCTGGACGAATAGCTACAAATGATGAAAAGAAAATTAAAAAATTGCTGGATGAAATTGGAAAATTGATCGAAAAAATCCCTTTGGAAAATACTCCACCCGAAACCGGAGCAATTATTTATAAAAAAGTAAGTGAGATCACAAATAATTTTGATCCATACAAAAAAATTAAAGAAAAAAATATTAAACATGCAATGCAGCTTTATCCGGAATTGAAATTTGTAGTTAAAGAATCTAATGACAATTTGTTAACAGCTATCAGACTTGCAGTTGCTGGAAATGTTATTGATCTGGGAGTTGATAAAGAATTTAATATTGTGGAAGATATTGAAACCATTCTACATCAGGAATTTGCGGTCTTCCACTATGAACTTTTCAAGCAGGAACTGGAAACTGCAAAAGAAATTCTTTATATCGGTGATAATGCAGGAGAGGCTGTTTTCGATAAGATATTGATAGAAGAATTAAATAAAAAAGTAACTTTCGCTGTCCGGGAAATTCCTGTCATTAATGATATTACACTTAAAGAAGCTAAACAAATAGGAATTGACAAAATTGCAAAAGTAATTTCCTCAGGCTCAATTGCACCTGGTACAATCCTGAAAAATTGTAATAAAAAATTTCTAGAGATTTTCAATAATGCTGATATGGTCATCAGTAAAGGACAGGGAAATTATGAAGGATTATCCGGTGTGAATAGATCCATCTTTTTCCTGTTAAAAGCTAAGTGTCCTGTTATCGCCAATAACCTTGGTGTAAAAGAAAACGACATTATTTTAAAAGGAGTTTAATATGTTAAATCACATTGGTATATCCATTAGTGACCCTTCTGAAATAAACACTTTTTACCAGGAGATATTAGAAATGAAGCTGGTAAAACAATTCACGCTCAACAGTGATCTCTCTAAACAGATCTTCCAAATTAATAAAGAAACAAATGTATTCTTAATGCAAAAAGATAATCTAATCCTCGAAATATTTATTAATGAAAATTCAGCTCTCAAACAGTATAATCATATTTGTGTAAATGTATATTCTCGCAGTAAATTGATAAAAAAAGCAAAAGAGGATAATTACACTTGCACAATAATCCCCAGAAAAAAACATGACCTTGTCTTTATTGAAGATAAAATAGGAAATGTATTTGAAATCAAGGAAAAATGAAAATATTATTTGAAGTTTTAAAGCACGCATTAATGATCACAGGTTTTGTGTTTGTGATGATGCTTATTATTGAATATATTAATGTTCAAACCAGAGGGTTATGGCATCAAAATCTCGCCAAATCTCAATGGAAACAATATTTTCTAGCAGCAATTCTCGGAGCAATTCCCGGATGTTTGGGAGCTTTTACAGCAGTAACTTTGTTTTCACATCGAATAATATCTTTTGGGGCTGTTGTGACTGCGATGATCGCAACCAGTGGTGATGAAGCCTTTGTGATGCTGGCTATGTTCCCGCAAAAAGCAATTCTGCTAACTGTTATAATTTTTTTTGTTGGAATTATTGCGGGAATTATCACAGATAAAATTGTACCCAAAAAATACTTTGAAACTAAATTTTCTAAAAATGAATTACCCTTACATGAAGAAGAAAAATGTGATTGCATTCCACGTAAAAATCTTTTTGCCAATTTTATTATAACTTCTGTTCCAAGAATTCTAATGATAATTATTATCGCAATTTTTCTATTGGGAACTATTTTAGGTTTGATTGGTGAAAAAGAGTGGAACTGGATAAGAATAACAATAATTATCACAGCACTCATTGCACTATTTATTGTTATTACAGTTCCCGAACATTTTCTTAAAGAACATCTCTGGGAACATATCGCCAAAGTTCATATCCCAAAGATCTTTCTTTGGACGTTTGGAACATTGCTTGTAGTAAATTTCCTACTGCAATTTATTGATATTAATAACTGGATAGCTGATAATATGTTTGTTGTCTTAGTTATTGCTCTTATTATTGGTATAGTACCCGAATCAGGGCCACATCTTGTATTTGTTACATTATTTGCATCAGGGACTATCCCATTCAGTATTTTATTAGCAAGTTCTATTGTTCAGGACGGACATGGCATGTTACCAATGCTGGCAGAATCTAAAAGTGGATTTGTTGCTGTGAAAACAGTAAATCTCATTTTCGGTACAATTGTTGGTGTGATTGGGTTATTGTTGGGATTTTAATCGAGTATGAAAGATAAGAAGAAATTTCAATTCGGAAATGTTTTAACTTTATCTTTTGCACACCTTTCTCATGATATATATTCTGCTTTCTTAGCTCCGCTCCTTCCACTTCTCATTTCAAAACTGGGTATTTCACTATCCCTGGCAGGACTTCTGGATATTACCCGAAAGCTTCCTTCACTTTTTAATCCTTTTGTTGGATTAATTGCAGATCGAATCTGCGTAAGATATTTTATTATTGTTACTCCTGCTATCACGGGCATTGCCATGAGTTTGTTAGGTGTTGCACCTAGTTATCCAATCATTTTGATTTTATTATTGGTAGCAGGTATTAGCAACACACTCTTTCATGTTCCATCTCCTGTAATGATAAAACATGTTTCAGCAGAACAAACTGGAAAAGGTATGAGCTATTATATGCTGGGAGGAGAACTAGCCAGGACATTGGGACCACTTCTTATAACAGCAGCAATTTCATGGTGGGGATTAGAAGGTTCATGGCGCGTGATGCCGTTGGGAATAATTGCTTCCATTATCTTGTATTTTAAACTAAGAAATATAAATATAAATAAAGACTTTCAAAAAAGGAAAAAAGAGATAGGAGCAAAAGATACTTTTAAAAAATTAATTCCATTTTTTATAATTATTTCCGGGATTACAATCTTCAGAGCGGCTATGAAATTATCGCTTACGCTCTTTCTCCCTACCTTTTTAGTAAAGCAAGGGAATACTCTTTGGCTAGCAGGAATTTCCTTAGCTCTACTACAATTTTCAGGTGCAATCGGAACTTTTTTTGCAGGACCACTTTCAGATAAATTTGGGAGGAAAAACATACTCCTAATAACTTCAATTATTAATCCAATCTTAATGTGGATATTTATTTCTTCCGATGGCCGCTTTATGATCCCGATTCTAATAATTATGGGATTTTTTCTTTTTGCTTCAGGTCCAATTATTCTGGCACTTGTTCAAGATACCGATTCCGATCATCCCTCTTTTGTTAATGGGATTTACATGACTTTAAGTTTTGGTGTCAGTTCAATTATGGTACTTTTAATCGGATTTTTGGGAGATCGTTTTGGATTGATCTTAACTTATCAGATATGTGCTGTTCTTTCCATTTTATCAATCCCGTTTATTTTAATGTTGAAAAAAAATAACCATTATTTAATGAAGGAATAAAAGAGGTTTATTATGAAAACGAGTATTAAATGGATATCAAATAGCAATTGTAATTATGGTAATCATGTAAAATGTAATGAACTTTTTCCAAAAGAGATAAGTTCGAAAACGAGAGCATTTCATAATGAGATACCTGGTTATAGAATTTCACCACTTAAGAATTTATCAAATTTAGCAAAAATGTTTAACCTGGGTGGAATTTGGGTGAAAGATGAATCCAGCAGGTTAAATTTAAATTCTTTTAAAGTACTTGGCGGTTCTTATGCTATATATCGTTTCCTGAAAAATAAGGTATCTGCAACAAATGAAAAATTATCTTATAAACAATTGATCTCTTCTGAATTTCATAAGAAGACTGGTCAGATCACTTTTGCCACAGCTACTGATGGCAATCATGGTAGAGGAGTTGCCTGGGCGGCAAAAAAACTTGGGCATAGATCTGTTATATATGTTCATGAAGAAACTTCACAACCTCGCATTGATGCAATTCACAGCTATGGTGCTAGAGTTAAGATCATAAAGGGAACTTATGATGATGCTGTTGAACAAATAAATATTGATGCAAAAAAAAATGGCTGGGAAATAATTTCTGATACTTCATGGCCTGGATATACGGAAATTCCCACTTGGATCATGCAGGGTTACACTACTATGATATCCGAAATCCAGGAACAGTTAGCTGCACAAGGTCTAATAAGACCAACTCATATCTTTGTACAAGCTGGGGTAGGTGCCCTTGCTGCATCTGTTATCGGGCATTATCAAAGTCTATTAGGGGAAAATGCTCCTATTAGTGTAGTTGTTGAACCAGACAGAGCTGCCTGCTTATTTGACTCAATGAGTATAAATGATGATCAACCGCATAATTTCTCAGGTAAACTGGATACAATTATGGCTGGACTAGCTTGCGGAGATCCTAGTCCAATAGCTTGGAAAGTTCTTTGTGAATCTGCTGATTATTTTATTTCTGCACCAGATTATATTGCTGCAAAAGGAATGAGAGTTTATGCAGTTCCATTGAAAGACGATCCATTCATCGTTTCGGGAGAATCGGGAGCAGTAACCTTAAGTACATTGATGGAGATCATGGAAAATTCAGTTCTAAGTGAATTAAAAGAAAAACTGAAATTGAATGAAAACTCACAGGTCTTATTGATCAATACAGAAGGGAATACCGATCCGATCAATTTTCGCAAAATAGTATGGGAAGGATTCGATCCAATACCATTCTAGTAAGAATTAATAATTTAAAATAAAATAGATCATTCTATTTATATTAGAAGTGGTAGAATAAAAAAAGGGAGTTAAGATGAAAAAATATGATGTAATTATTATTGGTGGTGGGCCTTCAGGTATTATCACTGGTGTTACTGGGAAAAAACGAAATCCCGGAAAAAGTTTTTTAATGATCAATGAAGAGGCAAAAGGATTAGTTCCTTGTGGAATTCCTTATATTTTCCACGATCTGGATGATGTATCTCAAAACGCAATGGGGTCAAAACCATTTATCGATGCCGGAGGAGATGTTATAACTGATAAAGTTATAAAAATTGAGATCGAAAATAAACAAGTAACAACAGTATCAGGTAATTCCTATCAGTATGATAAACTGGTTTTAGCAACGGGTTCAACACCGATTATACCTAACTTTATTAAAGGTTATGATTTAGAAGGAGTTGAATATATTAAAAAAAGTTACGATTATATAGATAACTTGAAAAAGAAAACAGATGAAGCCAAAAGTATTGTTGTGATCGGCGGTGGATTTATTGGTGTGGAAGTTGCAGAGCAACTTGCTAAATTTGAAAATAAAACTGTTACTTTGGTGGAAATGGAAAAATTCTGCCTTTATCGTGCTTTCTCTAAAAGTGTAGCTGAAGAGGCAGATAAAACAATCAGAAATACTAATATAAAACTATATACAAACAACAGAGTTACAGAGATCATCGGTGAAAATGGAAAAGTTAGAAGTGTAAAACTTTCTAATGGTAAAGAAATTATTGCTGATATCGTAATTGCTGCTATTGGTTATAAACCTAACGCCGAATTAGCAGAAAAAACTGGTTTAGAAATCAATAGCAATGGTGCTATCCGATGTGACAATTATTTACGCACATCTGAAGATAATATTTTTGCAGTTGGTGATTGTTCTCAAACTATTGGTTTTGTTACAGGCAGAACAGATTGTATTATGCTAGCATCAACAGCAACTGCAGAAGCCAGAATACTTGGCTATAATTTATTTGCGATCAAACTACTCCGAAATTTTGTAGGAACTCTTTCGATTTTCTCAACAGAAATTGGAGGAACTGTATTTGCCTCAGCTGGTGCAATTGATCAAAGTGCAGAATCCGCTAATATTGAATATGTAACAGGAAGTTTTATTGATGTCGACAGACATCCTGGCACAATTAAGGATGCTAAACCATTGATGGTAAAATTAGTTGTCTCTCCTCGTACAGGAACCATTATTGGTGGAGAAATGTATGGTGGGAAATCCGTAGGAGAACTTATTAATGTTGTTGGTCTGGCTATTCAGAAAGAAGTAACGGTTTACGAACTGATCTCATTTCAGATCGGTACTCATCCACTTCTTACTACAGCTCCCACAAAATATGTTCTGATAAAAGCTGCTGAAATGGCAGCTGTACAGATAGAAAACAAATAAAATAGATCAGTATATTAATTATTGCCTTGAAAAGGTTAATTCTTTAAAAACCTTTTCAAGGTTTTTTATATTCACTTACTTTTTCTTGACCTTCACATTTGAACTAATTCTCTGGTTTTGGAGATAATATGAAGAGCATAGTTATAATCACCGCTGGTGGAAGCGGGACAAGAATAAAGAGTAAAACTAAAAAGCAGTTCATTGAAATAATGAATCGACCTCTGCTTTTCTGGACAATTGATAAATTTGTGCACCATCCGGAAATTGATCAGATAATTATCACCCTACCTAACTCTGAAATCGAGAATTATAAGGAAATTATTGAACAGGAATACAAGACAAATATCATTTCAATTATTGCAGGCGGAATGCAGCGTCAGGATTCAGTTTACAACGCACTTTTAATTTGTCAGGAAGATACGGATTTTGTTTTGATTCATGACGGTGTTCGACCCTTTATTTCAAAAAATGAAATCTCAAATTTGATGAAGAAAGCATATTCTAAACATGCCGTATTACCAGTTTATAAAGTAAAAAACACAATAAAAAAAGTGTGTGAAGATAAAGTTTTAGAAACAATATCAAGAGATAATCTGGTTAATGTACTTACTCCTCAGGTATTTCAGTATAAATTAATTAAACAATGTCATGAAAAAGCAAAAAGTATCAATCTATATTGCACTGATGATGCAGCTTTACTTGAATATTTTGGTTATCCAGTATACACGCTGGAATGTTCATCTGTAAATTTCAAGATCACTGATAAAATTGATCTGGAAATCGCAACGTATCTTATACAAAATAATCTTATCAAAGAAAAAAAATAAATTGGACAAGATGATCAGAATTGACAGGAAAACACTTGTAACAATTTAGTGTGTCAAGGATAGACATAATCCGGTAAATCGTGTTAATTTCGTCTATAAATAGTTAGGAGAATAAATGATAATCAATAGGTTGAAAGATCTGAAAATAATAATTCCATTACCGATCTTTGGAATTGGCTGTGGTGTTTTAGGATTGAGTATGTCTAAATTCACACTTAAACTCGGTAAATATGCTTCTACATTGTTAAAAGCCCTAGAGTATCGCGGTTATGATTCAACAGGTGCAGTTTTTCAAAAAGATAAGAAAACAATAACATTGCTCAAAGATGTAGGTGCTCCAAGCACTTTAGTAAAAACCTTGGGTATAGAAAATGAAAGCGGTAAAATATTTTGTGGTCAGGTTCGCTGGGCTACATTTGGAAGTGTAACAAAGAAGAATGCACAACCTCATATTGTAAAATGTAAAGAATTCATCTATGGAGCTCATAATGGAAATATTACAAATACACGTGAACTGAAATCTTTTTTAACTTCAGAAGGTCACAATGTTATATCAGATAATGATGGAGAAATGCTAGTTCATATTGTAGAACATTATTTTGATATTGAACTTAACAAATTAAACACAAATGAACTACTATTATCAGAACCACGTAAAGAATGTATGCGAAGAAGCATAATTCAAGCAGCAGAAAAAATAGTTGGTTCTTATGCCGCTGTTGTTGTTGATCCAGTTACAGAGACAAGTTGGGCTATTAAAGCTGGCAGCAGTTTGTATTTTGGTATTGGCAAGCTGGAAGACAATAAATTTGGATTAGCATCTTCTGATCTAACTGCTATTCTTAAATTTACTAAAATGCTGGTTAACTTACGTGAAGGTGAATGTGTTGAATTTCAAGATAATAATTATACAATCTTTGCATTTAGAAATCTAATAATAAAACGAGCTGGAAAGAATGAAATAAGTTATGAACCAGGAGATATAATCCCCAGAAATGCTGTTCGTTCAAAATTAAGAACAGAAGATACTGAGCTAGTCCCTCCTTTTGAACATTTTATGGAGCAGGAGATTCATGCTGAAATAGAGTCATCAGGTAAACTTATTAAACTTTTTAAAGGTGGTTCTAATACTGGCAGAAGAATGCGCGATCTTCTTAAAAAAGAAAATATATTAATAGAAAAATTGCATAAACAAATTATCGGAAAAGATGACTTCATAGAACAAAAAAAAATATTTTCTGAATTCTCAGAATCAGAAATAGCTGATAAATTTTATAAGAAAGTAAAACAAAATTATTTAGCTATATACAATGAATTAGTAAAAGAGAATTTCACCAAGAAATATTTCTTTTCCAGTGATATGAATTTATTTTTAGAGCTCATAAATTCCGGATTTAATAAAAAGCGCCTTCTTCTTGCTAAAGCATTGGATTCTATCTCTGAAATGATGGATGTGAGAGAATTTAATGAGAGTATAGAAAAATTTCTTTCTATTGTCGAAAATACATATAATAATAACTGTAATATCTACACGATCGCTTGTGGAACCTCTTATCATGCCACATTAGTTGCAGCACTGTTCTTTAATGAGATAGCCAATATTGAAGTAATTCCCATTCTGCCAGGAAATTTCAGAGGTCAATATTCTAAAAGTTTACGTAATAATGATGTTATAATTGGTGTTTCTCAAAGCGGTGAGACAAAAGATTTAGTAGATATATTTAATGATATTGAACGCTCAGATCTGGACATTAAAAAGGTAGTCTTAGTTAATAATATGAATTCAACTCTGGGACAGGAAAAAAGCGATGTCTCGATTCCAATTTCTTGTGGACCTGAAATTGCAGTACCAGCAACAAAAAGTTTTATCAATCAGATCACATTATTCTATTATTTAGCAGTGATAGTAGCTGAAATGAAGCTGAATAATATGACTGATAAGAAATCAGCCGAATATCGTAATTTGAAAAAAACTGTAGATTACCGTTGGAATTCGCTCGAAAAAATCCCACAATTGATAAAAACAACCATCCAAACTACAATAGAACAGATTGAATTCGTAGCTGGTAAAATATATATGGAACCTTCTATGCATATTCTTGCAACCAAAATAACCGGAGTTGCGAAAGAAGGAGCTTTAAAAATTCGTGAAACTGTTCTAAACCATACTGAAGGTGGAGAAGCATCTGAGTTCAAACATGGTCCCAACACTATTTTAGGGAAAAATACTATTTTTGGATTAAAAAATATCAAAGCAATAATAAAACATTATAATAGAGTTATTGAAAGAATGGAGATTCTTGCAGAAGAAAGACATGTTTCTTATGATGAACGCAGAAAGATCACACTAGCTATAAGCAACTTCCTTTTTTCAAGATCAATGCCGTTTAACCTTTCTCATACGGCTCAAGAACTTTTCAGGGAGATCATTAAGGATTATGATTTTTTTGAAAGTGCATACAGAAATTATCCTCTTATCTATGTTACAGGACCTGAAGAAAGAGATGTGAATTTAACCATATCTCAAATTAATACTCATAAGATTCGGGGTGCTGATACATTTATTATTGCCGAAGAGAATGACAAATTATTGGAAAATGCTCATTTGAATCCACATGATGAGGGATATTATGGATGGGGATATATTACCTTACCAAAAACAGGAGATTCATTGATGACAACATTTTCTTCTACTATTGTACTGCAATTATTGGCTCTTAAAATGAGCGTAAAGAAAATGGGATATTTAGATAGGTTAAGTATCAAAGATCATGGTGTACATCCTGATGTACCTAAAAATGTTTCAAAATCCATTACTGTAGACTAGTAAAAAATTACTCAGGGAGTGTTCAAAATGCGAATTGGATATGGATATGATGTTCATAAACTAGCTGAAAACCGGAAGTTGATATTGGGTGGTGTGGAAATACCGTTTGCAAAAGGTCTACTTGGCCACTCTGATGCTGATGTTCTCATTCATGCTGTTATCGATGCCATTCTGGGTGCATTAGCAAAAGGTGACATTGGTGTTCATTTTCCTGATACGAGTAATGAATACAAAGATATTGATAGTAGAATCTTACTTAGAAAAATATATGAGATAAGTATTGCATCTGGTTATAAGATCGGAAATTTGGATTCGACTATCTGTGCTCAGAATCCCAAGTTACAAAATTATATCTCCCAAATGCGTGAAAATTTGACTTATGATCTAAAAACTGATATATCTAATATTTCTATTAAAGCAACTACAGAGGAAAATCTGGGAATTACAGCTGATGAAAAAGGGATGAGTGCTACATCTGTTGTACTCCTAGTAAAAGTATGAAAAAGACAGAACTTCTTTTACCGGTTGGGAACACTGAATCCTTTTACGCTGCTATAGAGGGCGGAGCAGATGCAATTTATTTGGGACTCCGAAATTTTAATGCACGTAATCGAGCAAAAAATTTTACTATTAAACAATTGCAGTCCATTTTAACAGAATCAAAAAAATATGGAATAAAAGTTTATCTTACTTTAAATACTCTTATAAAAAATTCTGAACTTCCAGAACTTTTAGATGTATTATATCAAGTTTCTCAAACTACTCTCGCCTCAATAATAATTCAAGATTGGGGTGTTTATTATCTTGCTAGAAAATTTTTTCCTGGCATTACTCTTCATGCAAGTACGCAAATGACTTTCCATAATTCAATTGGAACCGAATATGCTAATCAGAAACATTTTGAACGTGTGATCTTAGCACGAGAACTTACACTGGAAGAGTTAAAGATTATAAGTCGTAAAAGTAAAATAGAATTGGAGATATTCACGCATGGCGCCTTATGTTATTCATTTTCAGGGTTATGTCTTTTCAGCAGTTTCTTAGGTGGTATGAGTGCAAATCGAGGGCAATGTAGACAACCTTGCCGTAGAATTTATAAAACTGAGGATGAAGAAAACTATTTCTTTAGTTTAAAAGACAATCAACAGATCGAGATCGTACCTGAATTAATGAAGTTAGGAATCTCAGCCCTAAAAGTTGAAGGTCGTATGAAATCTGCTGAATATGTTTATAGAGTTGCAAAAGCATATCGCATGGTCATTGATGATCCTGAAAAAATAGAACCTGCTAAGCAACTTCTCTCATATGATATGGGAAGAGAAAATACTGGCTATTTTTTAGGTGGAAATGTATCAAATTCAATCACAGAAAATCCATTTATTGGTATTAATATTGGGAAAGTAACCAAAGCAAACAAAGCAGAATTTTCGTTCATGACTTCCGAAAAATTAAAACATAATTATAGAATTCGCGTTCAACCTCAGAATGGGATGGATAGCAAAGCAATAAAACTTAAGGCTGAATATGGGTTTGTGGATGTTGATAGAAATGAAACTGTTACTCTAAATTATCCTCAAGCAACTTTTACTAAAGGTGATAATGTATTTTTAATTGGAGCTCCCGATAAAAAATTCCGCACCAAATTCCAATTAGATGGAAAAAAGATCAACCTATCGCTTCCTGCAAAAAAGAAACAAAATATTCTTGATAAAATTGGATCTGGAAAACAATTACATCGTGATGAATTGTTTGTTCGCATTAATTCATTAAGCTGGCTTAGAAAATTGTATCTGGATAAATTTGATCAATTAATCCTAAATCTTACGAAAACTGAATGGAGTATTCTTAATTTAGAATCTCCATTTATGCGAAAAAATATTCAAAAATTTATTGTTGAACTTCCAAAATTTATAAAGGAAGATGATATAATATTCTACCGTGAACTTTGTTTAAATTTATCGCGACAAGGTATTAAAAATTTTATGCTTAGTCATATTTCACAAAAGTTGCTATTGCCAATTGGAATTAGATCTTCTGTTAATGAAAATGTTTATAGTCTCAATGACGCTGCTATTCAATTCTTAAAAGAAGATAATACCGGTTTATATATTTATCCATACGAATTTGATTTTGATAATCTTATATCTGGTAAGAACAGAAATGGTATTGTTCCTCTATATTTTTATCCTGAATTATTTCATTCCAGAATGCCCGTGAAAATCGATCATCCTGATCCTAACGGATATACATATTTTAAAGATAGAGATAATACATATAGAAAAACTGTGAGAGATGGCATTACAATTGTAATTCCCGAATTACCAGTATCACTTTTTCAATACAAAGATGATATCCATAAAAATGGATTCCGTCGTTTTTTGATAGATCTCTCTTATGAGAAACCATCACAGAATACATTTAATCGACTACAAAAAAGATATAAATATTCCGAAGCAGAACAACCGGGATATGGTTTTAATTTTAAATTAGGACTTAGTTAAACAAAAAAAAGCTCGATCATAAGATCGAGCTTTTTTGTTTTGATTTTTTAGAGTTAAGCTCTAGTAACGTTTATAGCTCTTGGGCCTTTATCGCTTTCTTCAACGTCAAAAGTTACTTTTTCGCCTTCGTTAAGTGTTTTGAATCCATCACCACTAATGTTTGAATGATGACAGAAATAATCGTTACCATCTTCACATGATAAGAAACCAAAACCTTTTTTCTCGTTAAACCATTTTACTGTGCCGTTTTTCATTTTTTTCTCCTACTAATTTTGCGGGATTTATCCCAAGTGAAATCATTTTAATACTACACATTTAATTCCATAAAACTATGGGATAAAATTTTTACGTATTAGAATTTCTACTCACACAAACACAAAAAATAAACACTAGTTAACTTGTCAACATCATTTTTAATAATTTAATACTTATATCTAAAATCCGTTAAATAATTTACTCATTTATTTCTTAAATCTTTCAGTTACAATTCTTTCTATCAATTCCCTTTCCGGAATGAAGGGAAGAGTAATATGATCTGTTTCTCGATTTTTCTCATTAAAGTCGATTGCAGTAGTTATAGAGTTCTCATTTCTTGCCCAGGCACGTCTGGCAACTCCACACATAACGTCCCATGGAAAAGCTAGTTCAAGAATAGAATCTACTCTTTCACTTCCATCTAAAACCATACCAAATCCGCTATTAGAAACTTTCCCAATTCCAACTCCACCACCATTATGTAAAGTAACCATACTCATTCCACGAGCAGCATTTCCCGCATAACATTCCGTGCTCATTTCTGCCATAATATTCGAGCCATCTTTTATATTGGAAGTTTCTCTGAAAGGTGAATCAGTTCCACCTGTATCATGATGATCTCTGCCCAGCATAATAGGTCCGACAATACCGTCTCGAACCATTTTATTAAATTTATGAGCGATCGCAAGTCTTCCCGGAGCATCCTGGTAAAGAATACGAGCTTGTGTTCCTACAACTAATTTATTTTTCATTGCATCACGAACCCATACATAATTGTCCATGTCCTGATAACGTGGTTTTTCACGAAGATTTTTTATAATTTCAGCTGCTTCATTATCTGTTTTTATCAGATCTTCTTCTTTCCTGGATAAACATACCCAGCGAAATGGTCCATAACCAAAATCAAATAGTTCAGGACCTAGAATATCTTCAACATAACTCGGAAAGATAAAACCATCATAAGTATTTTCACCATTTTTAGAAATTTCTTTTACACCAGCATCATATACTGCTTTCATGAAGCTATTACCATAATCGAAAAAATAAGTTCCACGTTTAGTTAAGGTTTTTATTGATTCATAATGTTTTCGTAATGATTTATCTACAAGTTTTATGAACTTCTTCCGATCATTAGAAAGCATTTTTGTACGTTCATCAAAAGTTAAATCCTGTGGACAGTAGCCTCCTTCATAAGCAGCATGACAAGAAGTCTGGTCTGAAAGCAGATCAATATGAATATTTTCTTTTACGGCATATTGTAAAAGATCAACAATATTTCCATGATAGGCGATAGAAATACTTTGTTCTTTTCTGATGTAATCCATAGCCATTGCAAACGCATCAACAGGTGAGTGTACAATTTCTCCAACCCAACCTTGCTCATGACGTGTAACAATTCTAGATAGATCTACTTCGGCGAAAATTCCTACTCCATTTGCAATTTCAACTGCTTTTGGCTGCGCTCCACTCATTCCGCCTAAACCTGATGAAACAAATAATTTTCCTCTTAGATCTCCATCTTCAGGAATACCAAGTTTCATTCTGCCGGCAATTAGAATTGTATTATAAGTACCATGAACGATACCCTGCGGTCCTATATACATCCAACCACCAGCTGTCATCTGTCCATAATTTGCAACACCCAGTGCATTTGCTCGATTAAAATCCTCCTGATTATCAAACTCACCGATCATTAATCCATTAGTGTTAATAACCCTGGGAGCATTGGGTGAAGATTTGAAAAAACCAAGTGGATGTCCACTCATGACAACAAGTGTATTTTTATGAGTAAGATTTTCCAAATATTTTTTTATTAGTTGATACTGCATCCAGTTTTGACATACTGAACCTGTTTCGCCATAGGTTACAAGTTCGTATGGATAAAGAGCTGTTGCAAAATCCAGATTATTATCTATCATTACCTGAAATGCCTTACCTTCCAAGCATTTGCCCTTATATTCTTCTACAGGTTTTCCGTAAATTCTTTCATCTGGTCGGAAACGGTAACCATAGATATGACCATGCTCCATCAGTTCATCCAGAAATTCAGAAGCTAAATCATTATGTAATTCTTCTGGGATATAACGTAATGCATTTTTCAGAGCCAATTCAATTTCTTGTTGATTCAAATCCATTTCACGACGTGGAGCTCGGCGAATTCCTGCAACAAATTCCGGATATTCTGGTAATATCGAATCTAATTTAATTTTCATTGATTTTGCTATTTCAAAATTGTTCATCTTCCCTACCTTGTAATTATACCTTTATTTAATAATTTTGTAGATACTTTGTACTCTTTTTTTATGATATCACATATTATTTTTTCTAATTCATTAACTACTTCAAATAAAATTTTATCTTCATTTTCTTTTGTTAGTACACATATATAATCTATATTTGTTAAGGCAATATCCGGAATAAATCCTTTTTCTAATTTCTCAGCAATTACTATCATTTTTGATCCATTGAATGAATTTTTAGATAATTCAGCTATATGATCTAAAAACAACATTTCTTCACTTCTAAGGATTTTATACATTTTAAATACGATAAGCGGAAGAATACTTTTATACTTCTCGAAATTTCTCTTTCCCAAGACTCTATATTGCAAATCAATCTTCTGACCTAAGAAAAGAACTTCTGGTGAAGATAATTGATTAAAACTAAGAGTTTTTTCTAAAGAATTGAAACTTTTTGGTGAAAAGGAATAATGTATGTTGAATCTTTCACATCCCCAAAATATACCAGCATGATTAATAATATCTTGTCTTTTAATAATAATCGACATTAAATCATTAATGTAATCAATGGAAAATATTGGAGATTCAACGGTAAATCCTTTTGCATTAAGTTTATTAAATTTGTATTTTTTCTCATTTATGGCTTTTCGAAAAATATTGAACATATCAATAATTTCTTTATTTGAATCTTTGTAATTTTCAATTGCTTTTAATATTTTTTGCCATTTAATATTAATCTCATGAAGATACATCTTATTAACTGGATTCGTTTCTTTTTCAAGTGTTTTTTTTAATATCTCATTGTAAAACATTATTCCTCTTTTTGAATTTTATGATTTTATTGTTAAACGAATTAACAACACTAATTTTAATGAGTTATAATTTTTGTCAAATGACTTATTAGATATTTAATAATCTAATATTGAGTTGACAGTTTTTTTACAGGAATTTCTTTCTATTTGGAGTTAATATGAAAATCTTAAAAAATGCATTTATCTTAAGTGGAGAAAAAACACATATCTCAGATGTACTCTTCAATGAAAAAATTATTCAAATAGGAGAAAACATAAAACCAGTTGATGGAGTTGAAGTAATAGACCTTCATGGTAAATTACTCATTCCGGGTTGTATTGATGCTCATGTGCATTTTAACGATCCCGGTTATACTAAAAGAGAAGATTTCACAACAGGCACTACGGCTGCTGCCTGCGGCGGGATTACAACAATTATTGATATGCCTTGTACTTCAATTCCAGCAGTAACATGTTATGAAAATTTGAAACAGAAATTATCTGTAGTTGATTCCAAAGCTCTCATTGATTTCGCATTTTGGGGTGGAATTAGAAAAAATGATCTTCCACTTAATAAGGATGAAGTTCTCAAGCTGTGGAATGCAGGTGTCGTGGGTTTTAAAATATATACAATTTCAGGTATGGACACTTTTAAGTCACTTTCTTACAATGATATTGAGAATGTTTTTAAACAATTCCCGGAAATCCTTTTTGCTTTTCATGCCGAAGATGAGAACATTATTAATAATTCTCTCCAAAATTTATCGTATGAGCAGATGAAATTACCTGAGAATTATACAAAGAGCAGACCAGTAGAAGCAGAGGTAGAAGCAGTTAAGAATATACTCTCATCTCTCGGTAAAAAGAACAAAGTTCATTTTGTTCACATCAGCAGTAAAGAAGCTGCAGAGCTGATCTTGCAAAGCAAAAAGCTATTCGAAGTTAGCTTCGAATCCTGCCCTCATTACCTACAATTTACTTCAAAAGATCTTCCCATTTTAAAAGGGAGAATAAAAACTGCTCCTCCTGTAAAATATGATGAAGACAGAGATTTCCTAAGAAATTGTTTAAAAAATGGAACTCTTGATTTTGTTACTACAGATCATGCTGGATGCGATTTTGAAACAGAAAAAAAATTCAAGGATTTCAATAAAGTGTATAATGGGATACCTGGAACTGAACTTATGATAACATATCTTTTTTCCGAATTCTACCTTAACGAAAAAGTAGATCTTATATCAATGATAAAATTAACTTCAGAAAATGCCGCAAAACGTTATGGATTATATCCTGAAAAGGGAAGTTTAAAAATTGGTACTGATGCAGATTTCACAATAATAGATTTGAATAAACCATACCTTGTAGATGAAACCCATCTTCATTCAAAAGGTAAATATTCACCATTTGATAAAACAGAATTTTCCTGTTCAATAGCCAAAACTGTTGTTCGTGGTAATATAGTTTTTGATGCAGAAAAGGGAATCTTACAAAAACCGGGATACGGAAAATTTATTCGCAGAACTTAATCTAAGTTCCAATATTAGACTATTTTAAAAGCAGCATTTTTCTCATTGCTGTTTCTTTACCGGCATTAAGTTTATAAAAATAAATTCCGGAACTTACAGGTTGATCATTTGAGTTAGTACCATCCCAGGAAATGCTCCCATTGTTTCCACTTGGTAAGACCGTGAAAGTTTTAATTTTCTGACCTTTGAGATTGTATATTATCAATTCCGAGTTCTCTGTGCTCTCCGTGGTTAAATTAAAAGAGATCGTCGTTGACGGATTAAAGGGATTGGGGTAATTTGATAATTTGAGATCAGAAACAATCAAGCCATCTTGAACTGAGGAAGCCATATCTACATCACTTGGATAACGAGGTTCAATTCTATACGAGCTATAAGCGTAATCGACTATTCCCGTTACATCATACATCTCTCCTATAGTCGGAGCAAAAGCATACATCATGTCATTAATCATGATCGAGCCTGATCCATCATCAACTAACCATTCACCATATCCAGCATCATAATCTGTACATACCGCGTTATTAATATGTACAAGAACACCTTCATAATCTTCTTGATTTACATCTATAGTTGATAAAGAAACAGCTTCTGGAAGATCATTTCCACTTGATAGAATTGAGTATTCCACAACATCTGTTAATTCTGTTTTATCATAATATTCTTCTACTACTGCCATAATATTTATCTCATCACCCTGATTAACTTCAGTTCCATAATCATATACAAATATACCATTCCAAGCATCAGTTCCATCTTGCAGAAAATAACTGTTTTCACCAACACCTGTTACAATACCATTCGTGATAACTTCTACGCCTGTTAATGGGGATGCTCCAACTTCAGAATATTGAATCTCGTAAATTGTATAATCTGTGGTTGGTTCAATTATATAAAATGGATTATTACTTTCATCAATTGGATCACCATCAACAACATCTGAAATCACAATTTTGTATTCATTTAATATTGCGTCTTCAGGTATATTCCACATCCATTCACCATCATTTTCGGTAGAAGCGACGAGAATATCACGTTCTTGAGTATCTTCATTCTGCAATTCGATCTTCACATTCAAATCAAAATTTGCACTTGCCCATTTAATATTGTGTTCTGTTCCCTGTTGCCATTCCTCTTCAATATTTGGGATACTGACTATTAGTAGCGGTTGAACTGAAGTTATCGAATTAAACTCAGCAAAAACCGGCAAATGATCTGATGCATTATATAAGGCATCAGCAACTTCTGGTGAAACCACCGAGTTAATACCTTCGTTTATCGATAAATTAAAATGTTCACCATCATTTCCAAATGAAGTAATTGAATCATCAACATATTCTAATCCAACTCCATTATTGATCTGGTATGAAGAAAAGATGAAATCAAATCTATCATCAAGACCACCACTAGCTCCACCACCAAATTGCGTTGAACGTGTGGATTGTGTATGAACAAATGTATAATCAGAATTATTATGCCAATCTCCCACTTCATCAGAAAGATCTTCAGCTCGACCTATATTGTTACTTTCATCAGCAATGAATTTTTGATACCCCGGTTCGGAACTTGTATAGAAATTCATATCTCCTACAATAATAAATTCTGAACCATTAGGTAACATATTTAAATGATCACGTAAGTTTGAGACTTCTTCTAAACGCTCATTTTCGTATCCTGTACTTGCTTTTAAATGGCAGCTATAAAAACGAATTAAATTGCCATCTATAATCAACTCGTATTCAGAAATATCTCTTAGCTCTGTAGAGATCGTATCCTGAGAACCAAAAGTAATTAGTGAATTTCGATATGCTAAGTAGTTATTTGTGTCCGGTCCATTCAAATAAACAGTTCCTGAAAAATCGTCTGTACCATTGTTCACAGCAGACAATAAAAGTTCTCCACCCATACTATCTTCGATTTCCTGAAATAAAAACAGATCTGCTTCAATATCATTTAAAATTGCTTCAATAAATGGAAGTCTATCTTCATCATTTCCACCGAAATTAAGGGCATTAAATGAGACAACACGAATTGATGCTGCGAGTGAAATCGCAATCGTAAAACTTAATAAACTAATAATTATTTTTTTCATATATTCCTCTGAGGTAATAAAAAAATGGGTAGGAAAATTGCCTACCCATTTTTTTAATTTTTTTCTATAATAACCTAATTTAGCATTTAGACCAACCACAAGAATTACACTTCAAACATCCTTCAGAATGTTCAACTGTACTACCACAGTCAGGACAAATTTTCATTAGAGAAGTAGATTTTGCTTTTGGTTTTTCAGAAGTTTTCTTATTTATTTTATCGATGTTCTTCAGTGTGTCTTTATCAAATTTAAGAAAACCCTCTAATGATTTGGCAATACCATCTGCACAAGAAGTCACAAGTTCTCCATTATTCCACATTGGAGAAGGACAGCGAATTCCCTTCAACTGACGTACAATAGAACTAACTTTTACATTTGAACGAAGCAGAAGTGATGTGAGCCTGGCAATAGCTTCTAATTGAGCAGAAGCACATCCACCTACTTTTCCCATTTGAGTAAAGATCTCACAAGGTCCTTTCTCATCAGAATTAATCGTTATATATAAATGACCACATCCGGTTTCAATTCTCTGTGTAACACCAGTTGTTAGCTCCGGACGTTTTCGAGGGGCTACCCTATTACTATTCATTGTTTTAGGTTTTTTAACTTCTTTACCAACATTTAATACCTGGTTTTCACGACTCCCGTCACGATAAACAGTAACACCTTTACAACCTAATTCATAAGCAAGTTCATAAGCCATTTTTATATCATCTTTCGTAGCTTCTTCAGTAAAATTTATTGTTTTGGAAACTGCATTATCAACATATTTTTGAAAAGCAGCCTGCATGCGGATATGCCATTTTGGAGAAATATCATGGGATGTAACAAAGATATTTTTGATATCTTCTGGAATATCTTTAATATGAGCAACACTTCCTTCTTTAGCCACTTTTTCCATTAATTTTTTGGAATAAATTCCTGCATCTTTTATTGCTTTTTCAAAATGAGGATTTACGTATAGAAGCTTATTCCCATCCATTACATTTTTTACATAAACCAATGAGAATTGTGGTTCGACACCACCTGATGTATTACAGATCATACTTATAGTGCCAGTTGGTGCTATAGTAGTAGTAGTTGCATTCCTTATACCTTTAGCAGCAATAATGTTATTCAACTCTTTCCAATCCATTTTCAGGTTATCACGGATCAGTTTCTTTGTTTCATAAATACTGCCTTTAAAATTCTTGAAAGCTCCCTTTTCTTCAGATAATTCAATAGATCTTACTTTTGAATGATAATCGACAAATTCCATAACTTGCCCAGCCAAGTTTATAGCTTCATTACTGTTATATGGAATTTTTAGAATGAAAAGCAGATCTGCCCAACCCATTACTCCGAGTCCTATCTTTCTATTGGATTTTACCATCTTATCAATTTCCGGAAGTGGGAATTTGGACATATCAATAACATTATCTAAGAAATCAACTGCGTCTCGAGTCGATTTTTTTAATATTTTCCAATCAAAATTTTTATTGGTAACCATTTCAGCTAAATTCAAAGAACCCAAATTACAAGCTTCATTTGGTAAAAGCGGTTGCTCACCGCAAGGATTTGTCGATTCGATCTCACCGATCTGCGGAGTAGGATTATGTTTATTTATTCTATCTAAGAATATTATACCAGGTTCGCCATTTTTATGTGACATCTTAATTATTAGATCAAAAACATCACGCGCTTTTAGCTTATTTACAACTTTTTTTGTGTGGGGTGAAATTAAATCATATTCACTGTCTTTATAAACAGCTTTCATAAATTCTTCTGTAATACCTACGCTGAGATTAAAGTTTGTGAGTTCTTGAGTGTTTTCTTTACAGGTAATAAATTCCAGAATCTGAGGATGATCAACGTTCAATATGGCCATATTTGCACCACGTCTGGTTCCACCTTGCTTTACAGCATCTGTGGCAGAATTGAATACTTTCAGGAACGAGATCGGACCACTGGATACGCCATTTGTACTTCTCACACGAGCATCTGCTTCACGTAATTTGGAAAAACTAAATCCTGTACCACCACCACTTTTATGGATCAAGGCTGCATTTTTTATAGATTCAAAAATACTTTCCATACTATCTTCTAATGGTAGAACAAAACAGGCTGATAACTGTTGAAGGTCATGACCTGCATTCATAAGTGTAGGTGAATTTGGCAGAAAATAACCGGAATCTAGAAGATCAAAAAAAGTTTTCTCTTTCTTTTTATTCCCGTTACTTATATTTACTGCAACACGTGTGATCATTCCATTCCAATCTTCAATAGTTATTCCGTCTTTCCCTTTTCGGAAATAACGTTTTTTAAGCACAGTCAAAGCGTTATCGGTTAATTTCATTTAAGACTCCTGAAAATAAAAAAATTATCAACATCACGATGTTATGAATTTGTCAAACCCATAAACCTTTATATTACAAGAAATTAGCAACTTGAAGAACAAAATGCCAACCTTTGAGTTCTATTGATTTAATAGTTAATTTCCAGTTAGTTAGCAGCGCTGTCAAGTTGAAATTATTAGAGAGGAAAATCAAAATTCGTAGACCTACTAATAACCGTTATTTCTATGAATATTTTTTTTTATTTAATGAAATTTTTGATTTTTAAAAGTTAATCGAATGATATTTTTTTTACAAATATTTGCTATTTGTTTTGCCAGTAATTATACATTTTATCCAGTGAACATAACCAGGCAGAATTTCTCTTTAAGAAGACAAGTAATTTCCAATACAATTTATTCCATTTTGGGAAATCAATTGAATCGAAATGATGTGTATGCCAGGAAAGAGAAATATGTGATCTATGTAATCTAGACGATCTTATAAGCCTGTATATCTTTTTCTCTGCTCTTTTAAGATTACCGTCATTTTGCTTCATCAAGCTGTTGTCCATTGCAATAATGGGAATTTCAAGCAGGTTGAATGGTCTATCTTCATCAATCTTATACGGATTAAAGGGATATGAAATTCCAGCGCGATATCCTATATGCTCATTAAATCCAATACTGGAATCATACTTCACATTTCCCTTTTCCAAAGTAGAGAATAAATGCTGATAGTTCAAATTTAGGTACCTTACTCTGAAGCCATTAGCTGTAAAACCTGTAAGTTTATCCATTTCAGGTGGAAGAAAATGGTATTGAAAACCTGCCTCTTTACTACCAAAAAGATTCACGCTCTTATCTTTAAGTAATTTTACCAATTGCTGGAAAATGTATTCATCTCCAAAATAGTTCCTGCGTAGATCAGGGAAATCGTTTTTTGTGAGAATGAAGAAAGTTGAAGTTGTTCTTAACTGCTTCTCTTTTCTGATGATCTTTTTAATGAAAGCCGATGGTTCATAAAAAAACTTTTTATCAATTCTATGCTTCAGCATTTTGAATAAAGTTCTAAAATATTTTCCATTTGGATGTTCTTTTCTTTCTTGGTTAAATTGTTTTAGATATGCTTTTGTCCAGAAATTCCAGTATTCAATATTATGGGAAAGTGAAACTGCAAACTTTTTGCCTTCCGGCCAGATATTACTTCTCACAAACTCCTGAAATGTTCTAACTAGTATATCTTCCAATAATTCACAATATCTGTCTACCGTTGCAATTTCTGTAAAATTGAATTTATATTGAATAGAAGATTTAAAATCATAAGGTGAAGAAGGTGAGATCTCTTTTTTACAGGTATATTCCTGCCAGCAGGAGAGAAAATAAAATGCTGAGGCAATTATATCTTTTCTAATTCGAATAGAATTGGCAGTAAATCTTAAAATATTACCTTTCCTGGAAAATAGAAATGGAATGTATGTCATCTTGTATTTTACAAGATTTACATCTTTATCCGGATAATCTTCATGTTCCTGAAAAAAATCACTAACATGTGGACCATGAAATATATGGATTGGGTATTCATCTTTTGTCTTTACCCCATAATATATGTGGATCGGTTCTTTAGTTATCTTGGTAAAAAATTGACACTTTATACCCAGGATTTTAGCGAAAGTTGAAAAAACATATTGAGCTTTTTTCTCAAAACTCTTATCAACATTTATGTAAATATTTATTAATTTCATAAATTATTAATTCCGTATTATCTTCATTGGATCTATCTTTGCAGTTCTTCGCGCAGGATGAAGTGTGGTAAATAAACTAATTGTTATTGCAATGACAGGGACAAGGACAAAATCTAACAGACGCATTTCAACCGGAAGCCATTGTAGCGGAAACCCGGGAACAGGGATCAAGATGAAATGATATTTCATCTGAGCATAAAGCAAAATTAAAGCAAGGACCAAACCGATGAATGTTCCCAATATCCCAATAATTGCACCTATGTTAATAAATATTTTAACCACATCTTTACCGGAAGCTCCCATTGATTTCAAGACACCGATTTCAACTCGCTTCTCAGTAACAAGCTTAATAAAATTTCCACTCATATTAAAGGAAGCAATTATTATCATGAGTGCAAGCACAAGAAACATGATAACTTTTTCCATTTTTATAGCTTGAAACAGATTAGCTTCAAATTCGCTCCAATCTTCTACTACATAATCATCTTTCATTTTACTTTGGATTTTTTTCGCTATTCTTGTAGAGTGTGCAGGATCAACAGATTTAACTTCAATTTGAGTTACTACATCTGCTAAACCAAGGAAATATTGAGCATTCTTAAGCGACATATAAGTATAAACTCTATCGTATTCAGGCATACCGGAAATGAAAATCCCCACTACTTTTAATTTCTTACTTCTAGGTAGCAGACCAAATGGAGATGGTTGAGTTCCAATGGGAGATGTGAGCTGAATATATTCACCTACAGTTGCACTAAGTGTAAGGGAGAGATCCATACCGATGATGATCCCATCATTTTTTAGTGCTGCTTCATCCGGTGCACCCACAACGATCTTATTTAAAAGATCGGTTACTTTCTTCTGCTTATCAAGATCAATACCATAACATAAGGTAGAAGACATCTCATTATCTTTTTGGATCATTAATTCTATATCACAAACCGGAGAAGCTCCAATAACTTTTTCGTTTTTTAATATTTCTTCTATCAATTCGTTGTAGTTAGAAATTGGAGAATAGTCTTCTTTATGAACTTTTATCTCAGCTTTTGAACCGATAACTCTATTACGCATATCTGTATCAAATCCATTCATCACTGAAGATACAACTAATAATGAAAATACCCCTATCACAATTCCTAATAGTGAAAGCATATTAGCAAATGTGAAGAAAAACTTCTTCTTTCCTTTAAGATATCTTAGGGCTAAAATAATGTGGAACATATACTCTCCATCTAATTACTGTTACATAGAAAAAATGTTCTCTCAAACTTGGCAAGGAGATTGTTGGTGGTTTTGCCGGAGGAGCTTATTAAATAACTTGCGTAAAATATTGGCATTGCAAAACTTGTGATTATTAATCTTAAAGTTTTAACCCATATTAGTGAAATGACTTTTAGGAGGTAATGATGGAAATTGAAAAAAATGTTGTTGTCTCAAAAAATCTGACCTTAATTATTCTTCGCTGGATAGCCAGAATCTGGAGTTACATTGTTGTAACATTTATTATACTTTTTGTGGGAGCACAAATTTTCAGTTCAGGAATTGGAGCGATGAAACCAGTTGAAGGAGCTGCTTTCATCTTCTTCCCATTCGGATTAACACTGGGATTAATAATTGCCTGGTGGAAAGAAGGACTGGGTGGATTAATTGCCACTATCAGTATTATTACTTTTCATCTCATTATGTTTATTGGTAATGGTAATCCTGAATTTGTAATTTTCATTGAAATACTTGCTGTTCCAGGCCCTTTATTTATTGTCTGTCGGTTTTTATCCAAAAAGAACTTGTACAATTAAATAATAAAAGCCTGCTTTTCTCTTGCAGGCTTTTATCAATGATGATTCAATAATTTATTCTTCCGGTTTCATCTGCGGAAAGAAGATAACCTCTTTTATAGAAGTATTATTTGTGAACAGCATAACTAATCTGTCAATCCCAATACCCAAACCACCAGTAGGCGGCATGCCATATTCCAGAGCTTCCAGGAAATCTTCATCAACTACATTCGCTTCCACATCTCCCATCTCGCGCAATTTACTTTGTGCTTCCAGTCTTTGTCGCTGATCGATCGGATCATTTAATTCTGTAAAAGCATTCCCATACTCATTCCCATTAATGAATAACTCAAAACGTTCTGTTAAGTTGGGATGTCCCGGTTTAACTTTTGCCAGCGGTGAAATCTCTTTTGGGAAATCAATTACAAAAGTTGGTTGAACTAATTTTGGTTCTACAAATTTTTCAAATAACGCTTCAATAAGTTTACCCGGACCTGCAGTATTTTCAACATCAATTCCCTGTTCCTCACAAAAGGATTTGATCTTTTCAAAATCAAAATCAGCAGCATCAAATCCACTTTCTTCTTTCACAAGATCGATCATGGAAGCACGTCTCCAGGGCTTTTGAAAAGATATTTCAGTATCACCGAACGTAACAGCTTCTTTATTATTAACTTTTTTTGCAATATGTACAACCATATCTTCGGTAAGATCCATCATATCATTATAATCAGCATAAGCCTGATATAGTTCCAGCATGGAAAATTCCGGATTATGTGTTCTATCCATTCCTTCGTTACGGAAGTTTTTGCCGATCTCGAAAACACGTTCGATCCCGCCTACGATAAGTCTTTTATGATAAAGTTCCAGGGCAATACGCATATAAAGATCAACGTTCAATGTATTATGATGTGTTACAAAAGGACGTGCATTCGCTCCACCATAAAGCGGCTGTAAAATTGGTGTTTCCACCTCCATAAACTCTTTCTCATCCAGGAAACTTCTTATTTCCTTAATGATCTGAGCACGAATTTCAAAGTTCTTCTTAACTTCCGGATTTAAGAGAAGATCAAGATAGCGTTTACGATAACGAAGCTCGATATCAGTGAATTCGTCAAAGCGTTGCTTTTTTCCATCAACAATTTTTTCTTTAACTGTTGGTAGCGGAAGCAGGCTTTTCCCTAAAACGGTTACCACATGAGCACGAAGGGAGAATTCCCCCCGCTGTGTATTAAAACAAACACCTTTAATCTGCACAAAATCGCCCAGATCAAGAAGTTTATAAATTTCATAATTTTCTTCACCAACGGTATCTTTCTTCACAAATATCTGCAGATTCCCGCTGTCATCAGTAATATTTCCAAAACCAACTTTTCCCTGACGACGCATTGTTTTCAATCTACCGGTTATAGTAACAACCTCTTCCGAAGAGATAAAATCATTCTTATTATTTATTAAAACCTTAATTTTGTGTGTGCGAAAACTACGTGTAGGATATGGATCCACACCCAAGACTTTGAGTTTCTCCAACTTCTGTTTTTTTACTGCAAGTAACTGATTTAAGTTTTCCATTTTCTCTCCAAATTTTTCCATGTTTCTGTTCATTAACTTACTCTTCCTAAAAAAAATATCTCTGCTAAATGTCAAGTTGCATTAATTTTAAGAGTGTAACTCAAACTGAATGTTGATGGTAAAACAAAAGCTATGAATAAATGTCTGCTTTTAAAATAAGTATTGTTTAAAAAATAAAACAGCTCATTTAAAGAAATTTGAATGAGCTGTTTTTATCACAATTACTAAATGATTATGATTGACAGACAAACTGAAAAAATAGAATTTTGTATGTGCATCTGAGATTTGATAGGATGAATTTATGATTAAAATATTAGCTTTTGCTGACAGTTCCAGGATAGGATCATATAATACTAAATTATTACATATTGCTGCCAAAGGAGCTCAGGAAGCTGGAGCAGAAGTAACTACTTTAAATCTGGCAGATAATCCCTTACCAATATTTAATGCAGACTTGGAGCTAGAATCCGGTATGTCTGAAAATGCTCATAAATTGAAACAGTTATTTATAGAATATGACGCTTTCATAATTGCTTCACCAGAATATAACAGTGCAATTACTCCTCTTTTAAAAAATGTTTTAGACTGGGTTTCTCGTCCGGAATCGATAGATGAGCAATCAATGGTAGCATTTAAAGGGAAAACTGCTATTATATTATCAGCATCACCGGGCTACTTAGGCGGATTATGCGGACTTGTTTTCTTAAGAATGCTGCTGGCAAATCTCGGTGTAACCGTTTTACCCGACCAGCTTACAATTTCTCATGCAGCTAAAGCATTTAATGATGATGGTTCACTAAATAAAGAAAAAAAACAAAATGCTGCTCAGATGCTTGGCAGAAAATTAGTAGAAACTATGAAGAAATAAAGATAGAGAGGTGATGAATCATGGCAGAAGAAATGAAGATTGGCTGTGCCAGACCTACAGGTGGACCTGTGGCTGACAATTTGAAAACTGACAAAAAGGAAGAACCTATTGAAACTAAGAAGGAGGCAAATATGATCAAGGTTGGACAAAAAGCACCGGATTTTACAGCACCGGCTTATCAAAAAGGAAAATTTATTAATGTTAAATTATCAGATTATTTAGGAAAGTGGGTCGTTCTATGTTTCTATCCAGGCGACTTCACATTCGTCTGAGCTACTGAAGTATCGGCAGTTGCCGATAAATATCCTGAATTCCAAAAACTGGGAGTTGAGGTTCTTTCTATGAGTGTAGACAGTGTATTTGTACACAAAATGTGGAATGAAAATGAATTATCTAAAATGGTGAAAGGTGGGGTTCCTTATGCTATGATGTCTGACGCTGGTGGAAAAGTTGGACAACTTTATGGAATCTATGATGAAGCTAGCGGAGCAGAAACTCGTGGTCGTTTCATTATTGATCCGGATGGAAATGTGCAGGGATTTGAAGTTCTTACTCCTCCGGTAGGCAGAAATGTGAATGAAACTTTCCGTCAAATTCAGGCTTTCCAATTAGTAAGAAACAGCAAAGGTGGAGAAGCAACTCCTTCCGGCTGGAAACCCGGGAAGATGACATTGAAACCAGGTCCGGATCTGGTAGGAAAAGTTTGGGAAGTATGGACTACAGATAAAGCATTTGATTAAAAGGCAGATTTTATAATAAAAAGCCTCTGTTAAAAAAAATTAACGAGGCTTTTTTATTTCCTTCAATATTATCTTCCCAATTCATTACCATTTTTGAAAAATGAGAAATAAATAGCAGAGATTGGAGAAATTATTTATGAAAAGAACAGGAATGTTGCATCATGTTGAGATCTACGTTACAGATCTTAAGCGGTCAGCGGAATTTTGGAGCTGGTTTTTAGATTTGTTAGGTTACACACTCTACCAGGAATGGGATATGGGTAAAAGCTACAAGTTAGGTGAAACCTACCTGGTGTTCGTTCAGGTTGAGAACAAACACTTGGATCAACCTTATCACAGATGCAAAGCAGGTTTAAATCATCTAGCTTTTCATGCTACATCACGTAAGCAGGTTGATGATATCACTGAAAGCTTAAGGCAAAAAGAGATTACGATCTTATACAAAGATAAACATCCCTTTGCAGGAGGAAAAGATCATTATGCTGTCTATTTTGAAGATCCTGAGAGAATTAAGGTTGAACTTGTAGCACCTGATAAATAACTTATTTCTCTCGTACTTCCGCACTTCTGCACTTCGTACTTAGTACTTCTGTAATCTCACACTACTTCGCCCCCAATTTAATTGCTACCGTTAAATACTTTTATTATTGACAGTTATCCAATTATTTTTCAATTTCGGATTTGTTTTTAAAATAATCATAAAAACAATATGTGAGGAAATGTTTTATAAAAAATGTACACGATAATTTGTCGTATACAACTCCTAATTTGGTGGTATACGTAACAAAATTGACGGAGATACAAACATTAAGTACTCAAAAATTGAGGAGTTCTACTAATGATAAATACAGTAGAAAATAAGCAAGAAATTCAAAGACTAAAACTTCAAATAAGTAAATACAAGCAAACTGAAAAATCATTGTTAAAAAAAATAGAATCCTTAGATTCATTTTCAAAAGAATTAAATGCTTGGATTTGGGAAATGGACATTCACGGAAATTATACGTATTCAAATTCAACCGTTGAATCTATCCTAGGCTATAAAATTGATGAAATTATAAATCGCAACATACTAAATTTATGGTTTAAAGAATACAGTAAAAGCAGTAATTCATTGGAACAATTAAGAATAGCTCTCAAGAGCAATAAAAGATGGAAAAACCTACCAAGTATATTTGAACATAAAAATGGATCAAAAGTTTATTCTGAAAGTACCTCTTATCCTATTTATGATGATGATGATAACATAGTAGGTTATAGAGGAATAGATCACGATATTACTAAACAAAAAATAACTGAAGAAAAATTAAGAAATTCAGAAAAACAATTAAAAAATTTCATAGCTAATATGCCTGTAGGTTTATATCGCACAAACGAATCAGGTGATGTACTAATGGCAAATCCTGCTTTAGTTTCAATGCTAAAGTATGATTCGTTGACAGATCTACAAAATACAAATATTGTAAAAGTAAAAAAAATAAATAAATCAGAACGTAAAAAGTTTAAACATGAATTCAATGAGAATGATGAACTAATTGGTAAAGAAACAATATGGCTGACTAAAGATAATTCTGAGATTTTTATTAGAGAAAACGCAAAGGTTATCCGTAAAGAAAACGGTGATGTAGATTACTATGAAGGTGCAGTAGAGGATATAACTGAAAGTAAGCTGGCAAAAGAAAAACTTAAAAAATCAGAAGAGCAATTCCGGATGATTGCAGAAAACACCAATGATCTTATTACTATTTCAAATTTAAATTTGAAAGCACATTATACCTACGTTAGTCCCTCAATAAAACAAATTAGTGGCTTTGATGTGGATGAACTTGTTGGCAAGTCTGCATTCGATTTTATGCATCCAGACGACAAAAAAAAGATGTTCCCATTTTTAAAAAAAATAATTAAAAAAAATATTTCAAACCTTTTTTTATCCCAACCAAAACTAATTGATGAAATTATAGAATACAGAGCACTTCACAAATCAGGAAATTGGCGATATATGCAAAGTTCAGGGAATATTATTGGTGGCAAAATGTTATTTGTTTCACGCGATATTACAGAGCAAAAACAAGCACAAGAAAAATTAAGAACAAGCGAACACAGATTAAAAAAAGCAAAAGGGATAGCAAACATAGAATTTTTTGAATATGATTTAATAAATGGTGAAGTATTTGTAACAGATAGAGTAAAAGCTTTATATAATTTAGAAATTAAAAATAATATTATAGATCCAGAACCTATTTTTAAACTAACTCATCCTGATGATTTAGTATTGATTAAAAATACTATTGAATTAGTGCGAAAAGGAAAAACACCAAACCCTATCGATTGCAGAATTATTAGACCTAATAAAGAAATCATATGGGTGCATGCAAATTTTGAATTGAGTTTCAATATTAATAGGAAATTACAAAGTCTGTTTGTTACATTGTTAGATATTACTGAAAGCAAAAAAGCAGAAGAAGAAATAGAACATGCAAGAGAACGTTTGGGCATAGCTAACTCAATTTTACGTCATGATATCACCAATGATTTGATTGTGATCAATAGTGCTGTCCAAATATTTAAGAAAAACTCAGATCTCAAAATGCTTGATGAAATAATTAAACGCATAAGTAAAAGTCTTAACCTAATTAAATTACATCGTGATCAAGAAAATTTTATAGATTCTCTTAACGAACTAAAAAGAATTGAATTGGCACCAATATTATACAATATCATTGAGAATTATGGTGAAATTGATATTAATATTTCAGGTAACGAAACAGTGTATGCAGATACGGCAATTAATTCAGTTTTCGAAAACCTGTTGAGTAACTCTTTAAAACATGGTAATGCTACTAAAATAGATATTATTATTAGTTCTAATAAAAAAATATGCGAAATTAAAGTAATTGATAATGGTAAAGGAATAAATGAAAATATAAAAGATAAAATCTTTGATAAAGGTTTTATCCATGGTAAAAATGGTCATACAGGCATTGGTTTACATATTGTAAAACAAACAATAATTTCTTATGGTGGTAAAATTTTTGTTGAAGATAATGAACCGAATGGTACTGTTTTTATTATTATTTTGAGGAAAGTAATTTCAAATATATTCAATTCAAGAAGCACTTAACAAACAGCTCCACAGCCAAGCAAGAAGAAAAACAAGAAGAGAGTGGCACGCCCGGCATTATGATAATATAGAAAAAACAGTAAATATCTACAAAACCAAAGGGGAGTACTATAACTCAGAGGAGAGTGTATGAATAAGTTATTGAAAAAGCCAATGATCGTACTAATATTAGTATTGATACTGGGATATGTTATATATGCCAGCTCGGGAAAGATCTCTTCACAATTAGTGAAATTATTACCGGAAATTTTCCAAACTGATTTTTATCTGAAAAATATTAGTTTAAAATTCTTATTTGTGGTGTTTTCAATTGTAGCAATGCTGCTGATACCTAAAATGAAATTTAGTGACTTCGGCTTGAAATTACCAAAGAAAATAAATTATTTCAAACTTATCTGGCAGACTGTTGCTTTAACAATAGGCAGTTCAATTGTTTATGGATTACTCATTATGGTATTATTGCGAAATTTCTTTGGTGATACAAGTGAAATGGGATTTCCGGATAGCGGTTCTTTCTTAAAAACAATTATTACTGTATGGTTATGGTCGAGTATTTGTGAAGAAATTTTAAATAGAGGTTTGATACAATCACTACTTAATGTTTTTAAGAAATACAAATTTTGCAGGTTAACTCTTTCTGTTTGGCTTTCAGGAATAATATTCGGAGCAATGCATTTCTCTGTATTTAAATTCAGTAGTTCAATCTTTTTTGTATTGTTCATTGTTTGCGGCGCAACCACTCTCGGAGTTCTCGCTGCCTATTATCGAGAGAAATCTGAAAGTGTATATCCGGCAATCATGGTCCATATTTTAGGTAATGTTGCAGGTTCATTTCCGTTATTGATAAAAGCTATACTTGGATAGGAATTAAAATGAGTAATAAAAAATAAGTTATTGAAAAAATTGTTTAAGACAAAGGAGGGTAGCAAATGAAATATTTTATGTTAGTCGGTCTCATAGTGATAGTCCTTTTCATGACTGGTTGTGATTCCACAAACCTGGGGAAGATATATGAAGTTCATGTATCCGGTGGTGGAGTTGAATATGTGGAACTTTCACATTCAGTAACTCTACCGATAAGTCTTTCGGAAGCAATGTTCATAATGCCTCAATGCTGGGAAGAATATGATGCCTCTCTGGGTGAACCAGTGTTTAACGATGGAGTCTGGTATTTTTTCTGGGGTCCCGTATACCCAGACTGGGAAATATCGGTTGATAGCAATACCGGAGATGTGATAATTGGAGTATTTGGATAAAATATAAACAACCGACTCTTCGTTAAAAGAAAAATAGAAAGATTCCTCAGAGTGACGGATTGTTCTCTTAAGGAAGGAATAAAAAAAAGATGAATGAAGTTATAAAAACAGTTAATACCTACAAAACTACAGCAAAGTATTATGATTCTGATAATAAGGATCTGCTGAAAGATGATATAGATTTTTATTTAAAATATGCAGATGAATTGAAAGGGAATGTACTGGAGATAGGTTGCGGTACCGGTAGAATTACCATTCCACTGGCTAGAGCCGAGCATAAAGTTTGGGGATTGGATGTTTCGCAACCAATGCTGGAAATTTTGGTAGAAAAATTGAAAAGTGAAAGCGAAACAACCGTTATTAATTTAAATGTATTATCAGGTGATATGCGAAATTTCAGTTTAAATGAAAAGTTCAAATTGATCTTCATTCCTTTCAGAACATTTCAAAGCTTAATTACTGATAAAGATCAATATGATTGCTTGCAGTGTTGTCAAAACCATCTTGAAGATGATGGACTGTTTATTGTAAATGTATTCAAACTTTTGGAAGGACATCTTGATGAAAGTTGGGTTCAACCTGAGAAGATAGATTATGAAACAACTAAAAACGGAATCACTGTAAAAAGAACTCATATTCGTGAAAGGGTTGATCTAAAAAATCAAGTCATCTACCCTACTCTCATCTATTACGTAACTGAAGACGGCAAAACAGAGAAGTTTTATGAATATCTGGCAATGAAATATTATTACGTGGATCAGCTACGTGAGCTAATGCAACAGAATGGATTTGAGGTTATCAATGAATTTGGTTATTATAATAAATGTTCCATGGAAGATGGTGGTGAGATAATTTTTGTTTGTCGGAAAAAAAGTATTAACTAACTAATATTGAATTGACAAGGTTTTAACAGAATTATAATTAAATTTGTTATGGATAATAAGAAAGAGATAATGAAGATCACGTGGTGGAGTTTAGTACTGAATGTATTCATCTCCATCGTTAAATTCATCGTGGGTTTTTTGGGGAACAGCCAGGCAGTTGTGGCAGATGCAGCCCATAGCTTTTCTGATACTTCCACAGACCTTGTAATCTTACTTGGTGTGAAATACTGGACTGCCCCACCGGATCGTAATCATCCCTTTGGTCACCAGAAAATCGAATCATTTGTCACGATAATTATTGGACTGATCCTGCTAGCTACAGCTGGTGGTATTGGTTATCATGCTATCATTACAATCAAAGCTGAACATATCCACACGATTAAATTATTCACCATAATTGGACCAATAATTTCTATTATCCTCAAAGAATTATTATTCCGCAAAACCTACCAGGTAGGAATCAAGACTAATTCTTCAGCTGTAAAGGCAAATGCCTGGCATCACCGTACAGATGCACTTTCTTCCATACCAGTACTAATTGCCGTTGCAGCAACTCTTATCAATCCCAAATTGATGATCCTGGATCATATAGGAGCGGTGGTCGTTGCTGCTTTTATTGCCAAAGTTGCTTTTGAGATCATCTTTAAAAATATAAATGAGTTGGTAGATACAGGTATAAGTGATGAAGAGTGTAATAATATTTCAGAAGTAATATCTAAAATTAAATTAGTAAAAGGTTTCCATAAGTTGCGCAGTCGTAAATTAGGCAGCTCTATTTATCTGGATCTGCATCTAGCAGTGGATGGTAATCTCTCAGTTTCAGAAGGTCATGGAATCTCTGAAGAGGTAAAAAGAGCCTTGATCAGAAGTAATTCTAAGATCATAGATGTAATGGTTCACCTGGAGCCGGAAGAATCATCGACATCTTGGTTGCCTGATCGCAATTGAGCGTCATCCTGACGAATCTTGCACGTTATTCCCCATAGGAAGGATAGACAAATATTGATTCTTCTAGACTCTTCGTTAGAGAAAAAGCAAGTAGAATTCCTCCAGCCTTCATTGAAACTATGGCTTGGCATGCGAAGTGACGGCACAATTATTTTTTTATAACTTCCGGAAATTTTAATTTGATCGTCACAGGTCTGTGATCGGTGATATACTTATAGCGTGCGTCTCCACCGCCTTCCATAAATTTATCAATTGTTATCACTTTTACAAAATTATCTGCATTATTAAATTCATCATAAAGTTCGTTGGAGATAAGAATGTGATCGATATGACCACGATATTTCCAGTATGGATAACTCCAGTCGGCACTGTCATTATTAGCTATTTCCAGATCAACAAATTTATATTCTTTCGGTTTATCCAGGAATGTTGTAAATACATTTTGTTCTGCCGCATCTGTGAGTGTATCGTTCAGATCACCTAATACGATCACATTTGCGTCGGGATGTTCACCTATGATATATTCATCTAATTTTTTTACTGCATCCCGACGGCGCACTTCATTTTTAAGCCCGGGCATGGCTTTTAAATGGTTATTAATAATTATTATATCATGTTCAGCATAAGTAAATTCTATTACCAGCGGGCTACGCGGGAACGGTTTATGGTCACCATAAAAGATCTCATATATTTTATCCACACCGATCAGATCCGTTTTATAGATAAAAGCCAGTTCCTGTTTCCAGTAATTTCTATTAGCTCTGTATCCGCTCCAATTATGTTTATCAAGATCGTTAAGCTGCTTAAGCAGGCAGAAGAATGCTGAATCACTTTCCATTTCCTGCAATCCGATAATATCAGCGTCAACAGCATTTATTACATTTGCTGCATAATCAATTGTGAATTCACTTTTAGGAAAATTCTGCAGATTCCAGGTCATGACCTCTAAAGTTTCTTCTGCTCCCACCTGTAATTTATCATATTCAATTTTGGGAAGTTCATCTGCCCAGAGACTGATAGTAAGTAAAAGGGCAAAGATAATAATAATTTTTTTCATATTTTCTCCTATTTTATCATGATCATTTTATTCACAGGAGAATCTTCTATATTTAATTTATAAAAATATATCCCGCTGGAAACAGGCTGATCATTATTGTTTGTACCATTCCATGTTACTGTTCCCACTTTGCCGCCTGGCAAACCCATGAAAGTTTTAATTTTTTGTCCTTTTAAATTATAGATACTCAAATCCATGGTTTCAGTAACTTCATCAGCTTCAAAATAGATAGTAGTCGAAGGATTAAAGGGATTTGGATAGTTAGTCAAATGAACTTTTGGTGATATTACTTCATTCCTGACTGGAACTTGACTCAACATTAGATTAAGAGAATTATGCATATTCAATCTTCCCCCGGAAACTGTTACTCCTTCTAGATCGGGTAAAATATCTACTCCATCTAAAATATATTGTTTTATTTCCAAACATTTCACTGCAAGACTATCTTTATATTCTTGTAAAAATTCTTCAGTAGCTGCAGAGAACATCATTGCTACAGCTCCTGCCACATGTGGAGTTGCCATAGAAGTTCCAGTTTTTAAGGAATAATCATTATTGAAGTTCGTAGAATAAATAAGGGTGCCGGGAGCTCCCAGATCTATTGTTTCCAGACCATAGGCAGCGTTAATGTACTTTTCATCAAATTTTGTTGTATTGGTTACCGTTATCAAGTAATCGCTCTCACAAGCTGTAGGCATATCACCAACTTCATCTACATTTACATTAATATTCATTGTAGCAGCAGCACTTAATACACCTGCTACTCCTAATGAGTCGTAGATCGCGCTCCATAAGGGAAAGTTTGCAGGATTACCATAATTAACTCCAAAAGAAGCATTAGTTGAAATGACGAAAGCCCCGGATTCACCATTTGTTTCATTGTAGAGTTGACGCATTTCCAATACATAGCTGTAAGCTTCTACAACTACTGATTCTACAGAGGAATCACCGGCAACCGGCATGATCTTAGCATTCCAGTTAACACCTGCAACACCTACCTCGTTATTCCCGATCGCACCGGCAATTCCCGAGACATGTGTTCCGTGGCTATCAGTTGGTACATTCCCGGTATGATTGAAAGCATTCCAGCCATCATAATCATCTATATAACCATTACCATCATCATCGATACCATTGCAGGGAATTTCAGCTTCATTCTTCCAGAGATTCAGATCTTCATGAGTAAGATCACAGCCGCCATCAACTACCGCAATAACCAAAGTATCTCCCATCACAGTAACTCCACCCTCAGTGATCTCCCAGGCATCAGTTGCATCAATATCTGCATCTTCCACACCAACAACACCAGTATTATACATATTCCACTGCAGCTCAAAATATACATCATCCGGGAATATCTCACGCTGTGAAATATAATGATTAAATTGAGTTTTCTGTACAAATGGATTTTTATTTATTTGCTGTTTCAGTTGGAGATCATCCAGCTTTCCGGATTCAAAACCAAACAGCCAGATATTCATGCTCTTAGAGAGCAGTCCTATCCTCTGTAGATCAATTATTTTCATGTCAGCTTCAAGATCTGTTAATTTATTCTTATCATAAGTTGAGAACTGGATCATAATCTGTCCAGGGACATAAGCAGTTTCTGCAGTAATCGTATTTACATACATAAAAACCAGAAAAGATAATAATATGACTTTTTTCATTTAATCCTCCTATCTCTTAGATACTATGGATAATATTCAACTTCAGCAGGTCACCAGCTTGAACGATCCGGCAACTTATTCCAAATTAAATCTCCAATTTCAAACCAACCGGACGATGATCAGAAATATTGTCATCATATTCATTCAAGCCATTATCAAGTATGGTATCGATCATCAAAGTTTGAATATCAGAATTATCAAGCTCAAATTCATCGAAAAGTTCATTTGTTATCAAGATATGATCAAGATGGCTGGGCCAAAAAGGATATGACCAGTAAATCTGAGAACCTTCAGCTATAGCCATATCGGTAAATACATATTCATCCTCCTCGTTTAAGAAAGAGATAAATACATTATTTTGTGAATCTGTAAGCATATCGTTCAAATCACCCAAAACTATCACTTCATCATCAGGAAAATTATTTGAGATGTAGGTATCCAGTTTATTACATGCTTCCAATCTGCGAGCTTCATCATCAGAGTCGCCACCGGCTTTCAGGTGATTATTTATCATGATCAGATCATTACCACTAAAAGTAAATTCCAATATCAGTGGGTTGCGTGGGAAAGCATACCAGTCATCCTGATAAATTTCATAAATATTTCCCAGCTGTACTTGATCACTTTTATAAATATAGGCTAAATCTATGGAATATCCGGAAGTATTTGCTCGATATCCATCCCAGGTATTGACAGGATCTTCATTATTTAATTTTTCTATCAGTTCTTCAAAATATGGGTTACTTTCAATTTCCTGCAAAGCATAAATATCAGCATTTATTCCACGCATTATCTGGCTAACATAATTTACCGTCGTATCTAAATTTTTGGGGAAATGTTCAATATTCCAGGTTACAACATCTATCGTAGCTTCTGTTCCGAAGGTCAAGCTTTGAAATCCTTCCCGCACATAAACACTTACATCATCACTCCATTCATATTGAGAACCTGCAAAGATCGAAGCAACTTGATAATCATATGTTTGATCTACTGTCACATCACTATCTAAGTATTCATACGTACCAGCTGCAACTGAATCAATAGTTGTAAAAGCTTCACCCTCAACTTTTCTCTGGATCAGAAATCCTTCCACAACTCCATTATCATAATTCCAGCTTAAAGTAACTTCCTGAAGATAATTACAAACTGCGCTGAGAGCTTGAGGACTTTGAGGATTCGGTTGAGTTGTCGTTCCGCAAGAAGTAAGCAAAATTGCCAGTAGGATAACTTCAACTATTCTCTTCATTTATTTTCTAATTCCTCAATCAATTTAACTGCAACGACCAGATCTTTTACAACATAATCCGGTTTATATTCAGATTCATTTCGTTTCTGTAAGAATTCTTTTCCACCGCTTCCGGTTCTTACCAAGATGGTTATTAAGCCTGCATTTTTCCCAAAGCCTATATCAGAATATCTATCTCCGATCATAAAGGAATGCTTGGTATCAAAACTATATTTCTCTTTTGCTTTTAGAAACATTCCAATCCCTGGTTTACGATCTTTATGTTGAATATTAAATGGTTTTACGATCCCCTTAGCATGATAGGGAGAATAAAATATCTCATCAATCTCTGCATTTCCTAACGCAAGATCTTTCACTAGTTTATTATTAATTTTATCTACAACTTCTTTCGCGAAATATCCATAGGCAATTCCAGCTTGATTTGTTACAATAAAAACTAGATATCCCTTCTTATTCCATTTGGAAATTGCCTCAGCAGCAAATGGGTATAAATGAATATCTTCAGGTTTATTAATATAACCATGTTCATCGGCATTTATCGTTCCGTCACGATCTAAAAAAATAGCTTTTTTCATATTCCCTCATCTACAATATATATAACATCAACCACTTATTAAAATTAAAATTTTGAATAATACAATTAATTATGATCGGAAGTCCTGAACTTAAGAGCATCAGGAAGTTTAATATCAAAGAGCTGGAATTTGTAATTCCAATAATCTCCTTGTTTTGTATATTTGAATATTATTTTCCAGCAATGCAGATCTCTTGAGATCGTAAAATTGTGTGAAACCATTTCTTCCGTTTTCAAATCTATATAATTTGCATATGAAATTGACCAATTCTTAGTTACTCGAGCTGATACAGCCGTACGCAAACTACTGATATATTCATTGCTTTCGTATTGAACTTTATTAAGTTTATAATCATGAGACAAAGAAATAGACCAGTTTTTTTCTTCTTGTTTCAATTCATCAAGTTCTTCTAAAGTTGTAACAGTTCTCTCTGCATCAATATCCAGAGAGTCATTATTGAAGAAATCACCGGTAATAAAATCATTTTTTTCGAGTGGAAAATAATCCACATATTTTGCATCACCTGATATTTTTAATGATGAAGTTAATTTAAAATTCCAATTTAAAACTGCCAAATCCCAGTCCCCGGGATCCCAGCCTTTAACATCAAGGCCATAAGTTTCCTGCGTAATATTTCCCTGTGGGTAAGTAGAAAGATCAAAGATTCCAAAGTTGATCTTATTGGGTCTTAATTTCAGAGTATGCAGGATATTGCTGAATCCCTCATCTTTTTCATAATCATAACTAGTGCTGGAATTAATAGTGAAAAAGTCATTGATCTTACGTTCTTTTACATTCTTTGTCGCTGCAAGTTTCAGCTGCCATTTATTTCCCAGTGAGAAGCTTACTTTTTTACTTTTATCTGCATAACTTAATCCAATGCTGCCGAAGTTATAGAATTTTTCATTATCAGAGAAATCCGGATGATAAATATAGCTTACCTTGGGAGTGATAATATGGCGGATGGCAGAAACATAAAATCCAGGTATTGTTCTTATTCCATAAATATTGAATGATAGAATTGAATTAGTGTTATAATCTAAACCCCGAGCAAATTTCACGTTGTTTTTATCTCTGTCAAACCAGTTTTCATTACCATAAATAGACTGAGTTAGATTCAGCCAGCCCTTGAATTTATAAGAATAGCTCAAGCTAGCTGTATGTTTCACTCCGGCGTTATGCTGATTCCCAGTTGTATAAGTAGAATCACTGCCAATAGTATCATCATAAAGTATATCCCATATAGTTGGATCAGAATGATTTATTTTACCTTCGTGTGTAGCTTTAAATTTATATGAATATGAAAAATCTTTCCACCAAGCATCTTTAGGGATATCATCTAATTCATTTACAAATATTTCATAAACAGGTCTGGGAGAAAGTGTAAGGGATATGCTTGGTAAGGTAATATTCTTAATATCATTTTCCAAGTCATCAATATAATTTGCATTCACATATAATGTGCTATTAAAAAGCGGCTTCTTAAAAGCCATGGAAGATGTGATCTTCTCTGCCAGACGCTCATCCAGATTTTCACTTCCTTCCCAAACTCTCTTACTACTGATAAAATTTAAATTCATATCAAAGGTTGTTCTATTACCATAATCGTGATGATGCCTGTTTTTGATATTCCATTCATATTGTGATATTTGTGGTCCTTGTATTTTCTTTTGTAAAATTGCATTGAAAAAACCATTGTAATTATATCTTTTTTTATATAAAGAGTGGAATCCCAATTCCCACCCTGTTAACTCATAATAATCTAAAGCTATGGTAAAATCTGCGTGATCTCTGTAGGCAAAATAATATGCAATATTCTCCAGATATTTACCTTTAGTCTTATTCCAACCCGGTGAAGGTACTAATATCCCTGATTGTCGACCTCGCTTTAAAGTAAATGTTCCAAAGGGAAACGCAAAAACAGGAAAATGATTTACATAAAAGACAACTGGTTTTGCCACAAATTTATCATTCTTATAGAAACGGAATTCTTTTGCCTGAATATAGAAATGAGGATGTAAGGCATCACAGGTTGTAAAAATACCTTTATCCACATCGTAGGTATCATCATCAATTTTTCTTATCTCTTCTCCGTAATAAAAACCCTTATCAAATTTACTGGATCCGCTGGAAACTAAACCCCACTTGGTTTTAAGATCATAATTTATATCCCTTCCCAGCATATTTTGTGTGCCGTCCTGTAAATAGGATTTCCCTTTCGCAAAAGCCTGTTCTTTTTTTAGATCGATCGCAATAGTATCTGCATTTATCGTAGATGTATGATACTTTACCGAAGTATGACCACTTAATTGGATGATCTCTTTTTCTACATTGTAATCTATACTATCTGCTGAATAGAATAGAGAATCAACCTGATAATCATGGTCTGTTAGTAAAGAATCAGTTAATAAAGAATCAGCTAATAAAGAATCTGCCAAAAAAATCTGTGTCTCCTCAGTTACTTCCTGTGTCCAGGAAATTACTGTAATTAATATAAACAATATCATTAATGATATTATTGCATTTTCTTTATTAACAAAATTTTTCATAATTGGCATTATTTTGGTCATAATATTTGTGTCAAGTAGAGCATTAACAGACAAACAAAGCTAAATTAAAGGTCTGTGTATATAATAAATATTTTGACATAATTAAATAGAAAAATTTATTTTTATGAAAAGTGATCATTGAGATCATTTTTTAAATATAATAAGGAATTATGATATGGATCAAATAGTAATAATTGGATTATTTATTTTTCTCTTTTCCGCAGCTTTGCAGGGATTAACAGGATTCGGTTTTTCAATTCTGGCAGTTCCGCTAATTACATTATTTATATCCCCTAAAACTGCTGTACCAATTCTGCTTGTTTACTCCATGATCATCAATATCGTAGTACTCTATTCTGCACGAAAGTCTATAAATTTAAAAAAGATATGGATCCTGCTGGTTGCCGGGATTATCTCAATGCCTTTAGGAACACATCTACTGGTAATAATGGATGAAAACATTCTTAAAATATTTATCGGATCGATTATATTGATATTTGGCATATTATTATTAACAGGTTATAGAAAACAGTTTAAGAATGATAAATTGACCATGCTTCCTGTTGGATTATTAAGTGGAATTTTAGGAGGCAGCATTTCAATTAGCGGTCCTCCAATAATTTTATTTCTGTCTAATAGGAATGTTGATAAACATACTTTCAGAGGTAATCTGGCAGCATATTTTTTTATTCTGAATATATTCACAGTTCCAGTTTACTACTTTAATGGACTTCTTACAAAAGAGGTCTGGAATTATTCATTAACTTTTCTTCCGGGCTTATTGATCGGTGTTCTTGTCGGAACTCTTCTTTCTCATAAGATCAAAGATGATCATTTTAAAAAATTAACTCTAATCCTGCTAATCTTAATGGGTATCATTGCAATTATTTCAGGTTTAAAATAAATTAATTTTCTTGCGTTAAATTCTAAATTTTTACTTCTTGTTCCATAATAAGATTCTTGGAGGAATTGATGAAATTTATAAAATTTTCTATTTTAGTTTTAATTTTTATTGTTTTAACAGCGTGTTCATCCACAGTCAAAACCACAATAACAGAAAAGCCAAAGAATTTAACATTGGATGACCAGATGAATAAACTAACTGGTCAGATCATTTCCAGTTTTAAGGAATCTAAAATTAAAAAAATTGCAGTAATTGAATTTGCTGATCTCAATGGTAATGTTACTAACTTTGGTTCATTCATCGCAGAAGAACTTATTACTCGTATTTTTATGACCAATAAATTCGAAGTAGTTGAAAGAAATCTACTGCAAAAAGTGCTGGAAGAACAACAGCTTGGTATGACAGGATATATTGATCAGAAAACAGCTATCAGCATCGGACAGATCCTGGGAGTAGATGCTATAATTACTGGTTCAATTACCGATCTTGGTAAAAACGTGAAAATCAACGCACGACTTATTTCTACAGAAACAGGTTCCGTTTTTGCAGTAGCTTCGGTAAATGTAATAAAAGACTCCACCATCAAACTTCTAATGGGTGAAAGCATTAGTAATTCTGGTAATAACAATGCAAATTCTTCTCAAGCCCCACAGAATTCAGGCTTAAAGCCGCCAGTAATTCAGCATGGAGTGCAGTTTGAATTACAAAAATGTTTCTATTCAAACGACATTGTAAGTTTTGTGTTCAACGTAACCAATTTAGATATGGACAAAGAAATTTCGATCCTAAATTATACACGGAATGGTGTGTTGAGATTCTTCGATGAGAATGGCAACGAATATCAGAAGGCAGAAATACACCTAGGCACACATCGTGTTGCATATAATACGGAAGGAGTTAAGGACGTTACAATGATCCAGGATGTGGGTACGCAGTGTATTATGAAGTTTTTATTCGTCAGCAAAAAGCCGCAAACAGTTAAAAGACTAGATATGCTTCTGGAAATTCCCGATTTGAAAAATGTTTTCACGATCACCTTCAGGGAAATTCCGGTAGAATAGAAATTATCTATAATCTTTAAGGCTCTTAAGATCATTCTTGGGAGCCTTTTTTGCTTTATTTGAACCAATACTTGATCTACACTATTATTAAATAGAAGTTTTATTATCTTCAAACAATAGAATTACGATTATTTATTAATTAATTATATTTAATTACATACTGATAAACCTATTAAAGTAAAGATTATAAGTAATAATACATTTTCATTTGACAGATAGTTTTAGATTAAAATTTTGTATTCAAAATTAAAGTATTTTAGGGAGGAAATTCATGCCATTTATTTCTAATACAGATAGCGAAAGAAAGAAGATGCTGGCTGATATTGGTGTTAAGGATTTTACAGAACTGCTTGCCAATATTCCAAGCAAATTTCAACTTAAAGATCCTATCGCTTTGGATAAAGCATATTCTGAAATGGAGATCACACATAAGATCTCTGAACTTGCAGCAAAAAATAGAGCAAATGTAAATTCGTTTTTAGGTGGTGGGATCTATAACCATTTTATTCCTGCTGCTGTTGATCATATTTTACTCCGTCCCGAATTTCATTCTTCATACACACCTTATCAGGCTGAAGTAAGCCAGGGGACTTTGCAGTATACTTATGAATATCAAACCATGATCTGTGACCTTACCGGTATGGATATTTCTAATGCCGGCATGTATGATGGTGCATCTGCAGCTGCTGAAGCAATTTTAATGGCTGTTAGGAATACTAAGAGACATAAAGCCGTAATTGCAGGAACGATCAATCCTCTGTATCTGGAAGTCATCAAAACATACACTGATGGCGTTGAGTTAGAACTTGTTACTGTTCCCACAAAAGAAGGACTCATTGATCTTGATAAGTTGAAAACAGTTGTGGATGATGAGACAGCTTGTGTTCTTTTACAAACTCCAAACTTCTTCGGTAACATAGAGGATGCCTTTGCAGTAGAAGAAATAGCTCATTCTGTAAAAAAAGTTTTGTTCATAGTAGCGGTTGATCCCATTTCGCTTGCTCTTCTAAATGCACCTTCTGAATATAAAGCAGATATCGTTGTTGGTGAAGGACAGGCACTTGGTAATGCCATGAATTACGGCGGTCCACTACTCGGCTTTTTAGCTACTACCACTAAACTTGCTAGAAAAATGCCAGGCAGAATCGTAGGTGCAACTCTTGATGTTGATGGTAAACGATCTTACTGTTTAACTCTTCAGGCTCGCGAGCAACATATTCGCCGGGCAAAAGCAACATCCAATATATGTTCAAATCAAGCTCTATGCAGTCTTGCAGCCACAGTATATATGTGTTTAATGGGGAAAGAAGGTTTGAAAGAAGTAGCTGATCATTCTTTGACAAAGGCTCATTATCTGGCCGAAGAGATCTCTAAAATTGATGGATTTTCAATGGCTTTCAAAGCTCCCTTCTTTAAAGAATTCGTTATCAATACTCCCATTCCGGCAAACCTGATCATTAATAAATTAGAAAGCAGAAATATCTTCCCCGGCATTGATATGAAAATTGTCGGTTTAGATAATATGTTAATGATAGCTGTAACTGAGAAGAAAAGGAAATGTGATCTGGATGAACTGGTAAGTTCTCTTAAGGAGGTAGCCAATGTCTAAAACAATATTTGAAATTCATTCTGAAGGCAGAAAGGGATATACATTTCCAAAAAATGATGTTAATGTAAAAAATTGTATTCCAGAGAAATTTAAACGTGCTCAAGATATTAAACTTCCTCAAGTGAGTGAGCTTGATGTAATGCGCCATTTTATTGAACTTTCCGACAAAAATCATTGTATTGAAAAAGGATTTTATCCTCTTGGCTCATGTACAATGAAATATAATCCGAAGATCAGTGAGACTTTAGCAAGGAATTCAGCCTTCAATGAACTGCATCCTTTCCAAAGTGAAAGTACAACTCAAGGTGCACTGGAAGTAATGTACGAATTACAAAAAGATCTGGCAGAAATATCTGGGTTTGCCGGGGTAACTTTACAACCTGTTGCTGGTGCTCATGGTGAATTTGCAGGACTCAAAGTGATTAAAGCTTACCATAAACTAAAAGGTAACACAAATAAAAAGAAGATCATTCTACCTGATTCCGCTCACGGTACAAATCCTGCCAGTTCAGTTCTAGCCGGTTTTGAAGTTGTTGAGATCAGATCTAATGGTAAAGGTTTGGTAGATGTTGATGATCTTAGAGCTCACGTAGATGAGGATACTGCTGGATTCATGCTTACAAATCCAAATACGCTTGGACTTTTTGAAACTAATATTGAAGAGATCGCTAAGATCATTCATGATGTTGACGGATTAATGTATATGGATGGTGCTAATTTTAATGCATTATTGGGAATTGTAAAACCGGGTGAGATCGGTTTTGATATCATGCATTATAATCTGCATAAAACTTTCGCAACTCCACATGGCGGTGGTGGTCCTGGCTCAGGTCCTATCGGTGTTCGCAAAGATCTTGTTAAGTTCCTGCCAACTCCCCAAATTGCTAAGAAAGATGATAATTATTATCTGGATTATTCTCATAAAGATACCAGTTTTGGCAAAGTACATCCTTTCTTTGGTAACTTTGGAGTTAATCTTAGAGCATACATGTATATAAAAATGTTAGGTGCAAAAGGATTGAAACGTGCCTCAGAAAATGCAATTATTAATGCTAACTATATTCAGAAAAAACTGGAAAAATATTATAGTATTCCTTTTAAAGATCAATATTGTATGCATGAATTTGTAGCCAGCGGTGAATGGCAAAAAGATAAATATGGGATTAAGACCCTTGATATTGCTAAACGTATTTTAGATAAGGGTTATCATGCCCCGACGATCTACTTCCCGCTTATTGTGCATGAAGCAATGATGATCGAGCCAACAGAAACAGAAAGCATGGAAACTCTTGATGACTTCATTGCTGCAATGATAGAAATTGCCAGAGAATGTGAAGAAGATCCTGAACTTCTGAAAAATGCTCCTTTAAATACACCTGTAAGGCGAGTTGATGATACGCTGGCAGTACGACAACTTGATGTAAAATTTATATTATAGATCAATTAATATAATAAATAAAAGGGCGACTTGTATATCGCCCTTTTTTTAACACAATCTCAAAGCAGTTATAAGAAACTAATCTACTTGACATTTACATTGATATTCACTTATTTCGTAATAGTTTATTAAGATTTTAATAAGGAGGATAAATATGCTAAAACAAAACAAATCATTTCTATTTCTGTTAATTTTCATTTTTGTTTTTACAATATTTACAAGCGGTTGCGGTAGTAGTGCAAGTGGAGAAAAGGAGCCGAATAATTCTATTGATAAGGCAAATGAAATAACTATTGGAAACCCATTCAGCCTTAAGATCAATCCTGTTAAAGATATTGACTGGTTCAAGGTTAATCTTACCCAGCAGGGATATCTCAAAGTTCAAGCAAGCCAGATTCCTGAAAGCTTAAAGTTGGAGGTAGGTTATGCATTATTCCAGGAATGGGAAGGCAGTAAAGTAAAATGGCTTAAAAAGTGGCGTAAGTTACCGGATGCTTTATTTATTCCCAAAGCAGGGACCTACTATTTTGCCATCAAAGATGATTACGATGACAAGGAATCTAAAGAATCTATCCAGATAAAGGCAGATTTTATCCCGGAATTTGATGCAGGAGAACCTAATAATAATCCTGAACTTGCTACTGCAATTGAATTTGGAACAACAGTAAAACCCGCAATTTTTCCAACTGGCGATGTTGATTGGTATAAAGTAAATGTAACTGAGCAAGGCTATATTCTGGTAAAATCAAAGGATGTGATCGGTGATATCACTCCTGAAATTTACTTTGCAAAATATGATGAATGGGCAAATCCGAAAATACAAAGAATAAGAAACTGGCATAAATTTCCCGATGCCTGCACTGTTACCGAACCGGGTGAATATTATATTTATCTACATGATGATTACGATGATAGATCATCAGAAATGTCTTTCAGCTTTTTAGTAGATTTCCTGAATGAAGTGGATGTTAATGAGCCAAATAACGATTTCAAAACTGCTAAATCCATCTCTCGTGGAGATACGCTGAAACTTGCTGTTTTCCCGCAAGGTGATCTTGATTATTATAAATTAAAGATCGAAGCAGGTGACAAGGTGAAATTCATGGCAAAAGAGTTTACCGGAATTACACCTGAGATAAGATTGTACACTTTAAATGAGAATGATAATTTAGATGCCGCCAGCGGGTGGAATACACTTCCTGCTGAAATAACTGTAATTCCCGGTACTGAGTATTATCTACTTGTACATGATAATTATGATGATAATAGTTCAAAAGAAATTTTTGAATTCAGAATTCAATAAATAGTATTACCATGAAAAAATCTACAAAAGCTGTCCTACATCTTATTTTAGCCGGAATAGTTTCTATCATTGGTTATGTCGGTTTTAAAAAAGGTATAGAATCAATTAACGATAAAATAGAGGATAAATAAAAAAAATGCCTGCTGAAAATTCAGCAGGCATTAAACTCCTCTTCTTATCTATAAATTTGCAAAAGGATTGTCTTCATCTACGTGAGTTTCTTGCTTCTTTTCCTTCTTATATTTTCGCCAGCTGTTTCTATCTTCTTCAAAAGATTCAGGCATATCACTAGGTTCTAAAGAAATCCTTCGAGCTTCTTTATCAATTTTGACAACACGCACTTTAATTTCTTCACCAACATTTTTACTATCCAGCTCAATTTTAGCTATTTTTATTTTAGAGGCAGGTAATAAACCAGTAAGTCCATCACTGACCTTTATAAATGCACCAAAATTAACAACATTCTCAATAACACCGGTTACAATATCACTTTCGTTTATTGTTTCATTAATAACATCCCAAGGATCAGGCTGCAATGCTTTAAGTGATAATGATACTTTCTTATTCTCTAAATTGATCTTCAATATTTGAGCTTCAACGATATCCCCTTCCTTAACTACTTCAGAAGGATTATTGATCCGTCTTCCACGAGATAATTCGGAAATTGGGATAAGTCCTTCTACCCCAGGTTTAATTTCAACAAATGAACCAAAAGAAAGATTACGCACAACTTTACATGTTAAAATATCTCCCTCATTTAATTCTTGAAGAGCTGCATCAACAGGATTTTCTTGAAGTGCTTTCATACTTAATGAGATTTTTTCACCTTTGATCTTGATCACTTTAGCTTTAATTGTATCACCAATATTTAAGATCTCTGATGGAGAGTCTATGTGACCCCATGAGAATTGAGAGATATGCAAAAGACCATCAACACCGCCAATATCAATAAAAGCTCCAAAATTTGTAAGCCTGGTAACTACACCATCTACAACAGTATCAACTTCAAGTTGTTTTAGTATTTCTTTGCGCAATTTTTTCTTTTTGGCATCAAGCACTTTCTTTCTGGATACAACAATGTTACGACCTTTATCTTTAAAATCAATGATCCTGAAATCATAGCTTTCATTCATGAATTTTTTAGGTTCAATAACAATTTTATCATCTATATGAGAAATCGGACAGAAAGCTTTGATCCCTGAAATATCTATAATATATCCACCTTTCGTCATGGATTGGACTTTACCATTTACCGGGATCTTTTCATCAAACGCATCATGAAGAATATTCAAGTTCACTGAAACAAGGCTCTTAGCTATTAAAGTTTCAGTATCTGTATCTTTTACTACATAACCTTCTAAAGTATCACCTTTTTTCACTAATAATTTACCGGAATCATCTATATAATCTTGTTTATCAGCATAAACATCTCTCTTACCGCCAAGTGATACGAATATGTAAGAATCTGTAATATTAATTATTTCACCAGAAACTTTATCTCCAATTTCCAGCTGTTTGATATTTACAAGTGTATCTTCTAACATCTGCTCAAAATTTTCTCCGGCACTTTCTTCATTTTCATCAACTTCAGCTACTTCTTTAGGTTCTTCTGTAGCTTCTGTTTCAATTTTTTCTTCTGTAATAGTTTGAGGTTCTTCTGTTGTTTCTTCAATTATCTCGGTAGTTGTTTCCTCAGTTTGGGTTGGTTGCAGGTCAATCTTCTCTTCGGAAGTATTCTTAACCTTTTCAGGTTCTATGACTTTTTCTTCGTTCGTCACCATTCTGTCTCCTATTGGATTTTTTAAGTGTCAAAAAGATTTTGTAAGTTAGATTGTCCAGAAATTTCTAACGTCATAAAATTAATATATCTTTTTATTCTATATAAAATTAACATAAAATTAAAAATTGCTTGACTTGTCTTCTTGCCATGTTGGAAATTATTCATATGAAACATAAGAAATTAAAATGAATGAGACCTCATAGGTCATGAAAAAGTATTAGCAAGGAGCAAATTATGCCAAAATTTTTTAATAGTAAGAGCAAGCAGCTTGAAGGAGAAATTGACGGCTATCTCGACAGAGTATCTACTGCAGGGTTGATCTTTCAGGAAGGTGTGAAAGCTTATGTTAACGGAAAAAAAGATAAATTTGAAAGAACTTTTATAGATATCTCAACCCTGGAAAGTGATGCAGATAATGTTAGACGTGATATTAAACACAAGCTTTACACATACATGCTTATTCCGGAATCCCGGGGAGATGTATTAGGACTATTGGAAACTCTTGATGATATTGTAGATATCTGTGAAAAAGTATTAGAGCAATTTTCTATTGAAACTCCGAATATCCCTGAATTTTTAAAAAGCGATTTTCTTGAATTGGCAGAACTTTCCTCCAAAACTGTTGAAGAAGTAGTGAAAGGAGCGCGAGCTTTTTTCCGAGAAATAGGAATGGTAAGTGAATATGTGAATAAAGTACACTTTTATGAACATGAAGCAGATGATGTGGAAGAACATTTAAAGAGAAATGCCTTTAATAGTAAAAAAATCGAAAGTTTTAGTCAAAAAGTTCATATGCGTTATTTTGCTGAAAAGATCGCTCTCGTATCTGATGTATCAGAATCTGTTGCTGAAAGGCTTTCCGTTTATGCTATTAAACGCAGGATCTGATCTAATCTTTAGGAGAATGATCTTATGTTAACAATACTATTTTTCTTATCCAGCGGTCTTTTTTTAGGCTGGTCTCTCGGTGCAAATAATGCAGCAAATATTTTTGGTACTGCTGTCGTCACAAAAATGATCAAATTTAATACAGCAGCTCTTATTTGCAGTGTTTTCATTATTATCGGAGCGGTGGTAAGTGGAGCGGGAGCATCTCACACTTTAGGTGAATTGGGTGCTGTAAATGAATTATCCGGAGCTTTTATTGTTGCCCTGGCAGCAGCTGTTACAGTAATGTGGATGACTAAAGCCGGATTACCAGTTCCTACATCTCAAGCTATTGTTGGTGCAATTATTGGTTGGAACTTTTTTTCTAAAACACCTACAAATATAAACTCTCTTTATAAAATAGTTGGAACCTGGATATTTTCACCAATCCTATCTGCTATTTTTGCTTTCATACTTTTCCATCTTATAAAAAAGATCGTTGAAAATTCCAAAATCCATCTTATGAGTTTGGATTCCTATACCCGAGCTGGATTGATCATTGTTGGAGCATTCGGCTCTTATAGTTTAGGGGCAAATAACATTGGTAATGTAATGGGTGTTTTCATAAATTCATCTCCATTCAAAGATATTTCTTTAGCTGGATTTCTCAATCTTTCTTCAACACAATTATTGTTCTTGATCGGAGGGATAGCCATAGCTGTTGGAGTTTTTACTTATTCTAAAAAAGTTATGATGACTGTTGGATCAGGAATCTTCAAGCTTTCACCCGTAACAGCACTAGTTGTAGTTCTGGCAAGTTCGATTACATTGTTCCTATTTGCATCCCAGGGGTTACACGATCTTCTCATATCACTTAATCTTCCACCATTTCCTTTGGTTCCTGTTTCGTCCTCACAGGCAGTTGTTGGCTCTATAATGGGAATTAGTTTAGCAAAGGGCGGTAGAAATCTCAATTTTAAAAAACTTGGTAAGATAAGTTTAGGCTGGATCACAACACCTGTTGCCTCGGCAATATTAACTTATGTAGCTCTTTTCTTCATGCAGAATGTTTTTATGCAAAATGTTTTCAAATAATGTTAATATATTACTAAAGCTAAATCTATCAGGTCTTTAATTTCTTTTTCTCAGCTGCCGGGAACAGAATATTATTCAATATTAGTCTGTAACCAGGTGAGTTTTTATGCAGATCGAGAACTGTTTCAGGATCACCAATTTTATGCTGATAATCTTCCGGGTCATGACCACCATAAAATGTGAAAGTTCCTTTCCCAAAATTCCCATGTAAATATTTTATTTCATCCGTTCCCGGTGTTTCTCCCAGAATTATCACACTTTTTTTAACATATTGTTTATGAAAAGAAGTAGTCTGACCTAAAAATCCATTGATCACATTTGTATGACATTGAGTAAGCATTGTGGGGACAGGATCGTATTTTGCTGAGAAGTCAAAAAGCTGGAAGAAATCAGCTTCAGCACCACGTAGTTTTGCATAATCACTGGCATCAATAGTGGAAAATTCGTACTGGTAAGGATTGGGGATCAGGTCAAAATCGGTAAAAGCAAAAGTACGGGAAAAATCTAACTTATTTTGGTAATCAGCTTCAATACCATCTCTATCAAAAACTTCCATACAGATATCCGTATTACCGGAAGCAAGAGCAATATCATAGGTATCGGTTGCGGCACACATGGCAAATAGAAATCCTCCGTTCTTTACATAATCCCTAATTTTTTCGGCAACTGCATGCTTCAATTTCCAAACTTTATCAAAACCCAATTGAGAAGCTAATTCCTCATTAATGCGTACATCTTCTTTATACCAGGTAGCATTGCGATAGCTTGAGTAAAATTTTCCATATTGCCCTGTAAAATCCTCGTGATGTAGATGCAGCCAATCATAATTATCTAATTTTCCAGAGAGTACTTCTTCATCCCAAACTGTTTCATATTCAATCTCTGCATAAGTTAGAGCTAATGTTACAGCATCATCCCACGGCTGCAAATTAGGAGGAGTATAAATGGCAATTTCCGGTTCCTTTTCCAACACAATCACATCCATATTATTCTGTTCTATTTCTGCTAAGATTGAAACATATTCCGTAGTCGCAATTTTCTCATAAGTAACACCACGAATATTACACAATCCTTCTATCTTCTGCGACTCGGGGATAATCCATGAACCACCACGATAATTTAATAGCCATTTCACCGAACTCTGATCTTTCAAGGCTTGAAATGCTATCCCATATGCTTTTAGGTGATTTGACTGGGTCATATCCATGGGGATCAAGATATCTGCAGAAGCAGATAAGTTTATTATTATCATTATTACTATTAAAATATTTTTCATACTCTTTCCTTACAAAATACTATCTAGGTTACATAAATTCTTGAAATATCTCATTTGAAATAAAATAAGCTTTCGGTTTCAGCGCTATATCTGTTTCATTAACATAAAATAAATTATTAAATTTAGAAACTACATGCTTATATTTTTCTGTAAAATCTGTTTTAAAATTATTTCTAAAATCAACCAAATTTAATCCTTCAGCTTTGCGTAATCCTAAAAAAATATATTCTTTCTCATGATCGGTTTCACTTAATATTGTCTGATCAAGCATGATATTATTTTCAGTTATCATTTTATAATGATCTTTCAAATTTGCTTTGTTGTTATAACGAATATTCCCGATATATCCCGCAGCGGATGGTCCAAGACCAAGATAGTTTTCATCATTCCAATAGCATAAATTATGTTTAGAATAATAATTCTTCTTAGCAAAATTGGAAATCTCATAATGATCAAATCCGGTAGATATTAATTTGCTGCGGATAAAATAATAAAAATCAGACACCTTTCCATCAATAGGGATTAGATCAATTCTAGAAAATAATGGAACATCTTTTTCTAAACTCAAACAATAAGTAGAAATATGTTCCGGCTCCAGCTTTATTATTTCATCCAGAGAAAATTCTACTTCTTGCAGGCATTGAGATGGCAAACCATAGATCAGATCAAGAGAAATATTATTAAATTTATATTTTCGCAATAATTTGTAAGCTGTTTTAATTTTTGTAGAATTATGAAGCCTTCCCAGAATTTTAAGCTCAGCATCAATAAATGACTGAGCTCCCAAACTTATTCTGTTGACTGGTGTTGATGTTAGTTCTCGTGCATATTTATTATTAATATTTACAGGATTACATTCGAGTGTTACCTCTTCAATGATAGATAGGTCAAATTGAGAAATAACTGTATTTATTTGATCCGCTGAAAGCAATGAAGGTGTTCCTCCGCCAAAATAGATCGTTTTGGGTTTAATCTTGTATCTTTGTTTAAATAATTTTATCTCTTTAATTAAATGATCAATATATTTATTACTTTCAGCTTCAGTAAATTCAACAGAAAAAAACGAACAGTAATTGCATTTTCTCAGACAAAAGGGAACATGAATATAAACATAACTGATCACTTGATCAGTTTCAATGTTCTTTCCCATCTTATAGATGATTTCCCCTTGAGATGTCTTTGATATTTAAGTACAAAATCGCGATATGTTTCTATTGGTTTTTCTCCAACAGAGAAAGTAACTATCGCTGGTGTCCCGGCAATATCTTCACGCGGTAAAAATCCCCAGTAGCGGCTGTCACCACTCACATCACGATTATCACCCATAGCAAAATACTGGTTTTCAGGAACAGTTACAGGACCAAAATTATCACGACTGCCCATAAATTTATCATCCCAGAAGATCCTTCCTTCACTACGCGGAATATTTCTGTAATCAATATATTGTTCAGAACCGCAGAGATATTCTTCCTCATTTACATAAACTAATTTATTTTTAACTTCAATAATATCACCAGGCATTCCAATAACACGTTTTACTACATTTTTTTTCTGATGCCATTTTGGTAACCATGCTTTTTTATCCAAATATATCGGACCTAATATCTTAGCATAATTCTCTCTAGGCTGTGGTTCTTCCGGATCCGCCGGATAATAGAATATTACAATATCTCCCTGTTCTGGATCTGTGAAAAAATATTTAAGTTTATTTCCGATCAGATAATCTCCAATAAGTAGTGTTTTTTCCATAGAAGATGACGGAATCTTGAAATTCTGGATCGTATAATTTCTAATCAGCATTGCCACAACAAAGGCAAATAGAATTGCTTCTAAATAGTCCTGAAATATATTCTTTTTACGTTTTATTTTTTTTTCTTTCTTTTTAGACATTCTTTTTCCTATTAAAATTCATTAGATGAACTTTCTCAATTTTCAGCAATTTCATGTCAAGCAAAAGCAATTCAGGATTAATTATTAATGATAACTTTCTTCTGGTATTTTATCAAATCGACAATATTCTTTTTTGCTTCTTTCAACATTATGGTAAGTTCTTTATCATCAAAAGGTTCAGCTTCTGCTGTCCCTTGGATTTCAATGAATTTACCACTCTCTGTCATCACAATATTCATATCCACATCTGCAATTGAGTCTTCCTCATAACAAAGATCCACAACCGGTTTTCTATTCACAATACCCACACTTATTGCTGCCACCCATTCTTTGAACGGATCTTCTTCCAATTGGTTACTTTCTTTCATCATACTAAAGGCATCGTGAAGTGCAACACATGCACCTGTAACAGAAGCTGTTCGAGTTCCTCCATCTGCTTGAATAACATCACAATCAACAGTGATCTGGTAACCGGGAAATTTTGTCAGATCTACAACTGCACGTAAAGAACGCCCAATAAATCTTTGGATCTCTGCAGTTCTGCCTTTTATTCCCTTTCTCTCTCTTTTGAATCTGGAATCAGGAGCACCCGGGAGCATACTATACTCAGCTGTTAACCAACCTTGCGGCGGTTTTGCATCTCTTAAAAAAGGGGGAACTCCCTTCTCTACAGTTACAGTACAAATAACTTTTGTATTACCCGTTTCAATGAGAACTGATCCGGCAGGATGCATTAAATAGTTTCTTGTTATTTTAGTTTTTCTTTTTTCCATATTTATCCTCTTAATCAGGGGAAAAACATTTTTTTTACTTAAATGTCAAGTAGAGTCTGCTCTATGCTTAATTTGCAAGAAATCGTAATCTACTTAGATAAAAAAATAGAGGACATTAAACAAATCATTTGTTGACATAAAATCAGCAAATTTTAAAAATCTATTATGAAAATAAAAATTACAAATAATCTTTATACAAACTTTATATATTAAAATTAGGAGGACTTATGGAAAATCAAATTTCATTTAGTACCCTGGGAAACGAATATGTTCGTATGTTAAGAGACAAAATTAATAATTCCGAAAATATCACTGACCTTAAACACCACTTTGCTTTTACTGTTATTGATTTCTTAAACCAAATTTTTGAAAAAAGCCTACTTGATATTGATGCTGATGACATAAAATTTGATCCTAATATAGAGGATCTATATATTCTAAGTGAAAGATTAAAAAATGATCTTGAATTTAAAAAGATCTGGGATATCTCTGATTTAAAACATGTTATCTATAAATTTGCTGAATCTGCAAACGGCAGATATATCCACATTAATAAGCATAACGAAAAAACAAATAAGAAAATAAGACAACCATAGAATAAATTTGAGTTTCTGTTGTTCCTTATTTCCGAGTGTAGCGAGAAGAGAAGGACAGCAGGATGAGTTAATATAACGGTACTACTTTATTCCCGGGAACCTTTTTAATCACATTCTTCAATTCAAGTGACAGTAGGACAGTGGAAAGTTCACCCACAGTAAAACCGGTTTTTACTATCAATTTGTCAAAATGTGTTTCCGGTTTGTTATTTAATAAAAACTGATATACCAGTTCCTCTTTTTCATTAAGTTCAGGAAAAAAACTTGGCTGATGAACCATGGTAAGTTCATATTCTTCTAAAATATCTGCCGCTTTGGTTATGATCTTTGCTCCCAGCTTTATCAGGTAATTCGGTCCTTCCGCTTGAGGGCGGTTCACATCTCCTGGTAGAGCAAAAACATCCCGGTTTTGATCCATGGCAAATTTTGCTGTAAGCAAAGCCCCGCTTTTTTTATTTCCTTCAATAATCAAACAGCCAAGTGAGAGACCACTGATTATTCTATTTCTAATTGGGAAATTCCATTTTTCTGCTTTACTACCCGGAACAAATTCAGAGATCAGTACTCCATTTTCCAAAATTCGTTCTGCTAATTCTCTATTACGGGAAGGATATATCTGGTCAACTCCTGTTCCCATTACAGCATAAGTTATAGCTCTCCTATCCAAAGCTGCCAGATGGGAAATTGTATCAATACCATACGCTAATCCACTTACTATCATGAAACCTGATGCCGCTAATTCCTGTACGATCTTTTTGGTCATTAGTTTTCCATAGTTACTTGCCTTTCTGGTACCAACTACACCAATCGCACGACGGAAATCATCCTTTTTAATTATACCACGATAAAACAGAAATGGAGGTGGGTCAAAGATATTTTTCAAAGGTCCAGGATAATCATCATCTAAGATCGATACAAATTTGATATTATATTGTTCAATTAATTCACAAATATTCTCCCAATTTTCTGGTTCTGCAATATTTGCTAAGTGTTCTTTTGCAGCCTCAGAAATGAATTCAAGATCAAGTAATTTTGTTGAATCATCCAGGAAAGTTACAGGTTCACCAAGAATTTTAGCAAGTTTAATTGCAGTTGCATGTCCTATTTCAGGAGCAGTAAGCAGCTTAAGCCAGGCTTTTATCTTTTTCAGATCAGCTTTCATAGATCTCTCTGTTCACAATTTGTGGCGGGTATTTACCATGACATATAGCAATTGCATTTTCCAGCGCAATAAATCCCATCTTTGTTCTAGTTTCCACTGAAGCACTGGCAATATGAGGAGCTAAAACAGCATTATCACAATTTATCAATCCATTAGTTATTTTGGGCTCATCTTCATATACATCTAATCCGGCACCTGCAATCCAATTTTGCTGCAGAGCTCTCAGGAGTATTTCTTCATCAACGACTGCACCTCTGGATGTGTTAATGATAATGGCTGTTTTTTTCATCATTTTCAGTTCATTCTCTCCGATCAGGTGTATTGTATCTGCTAATAATGGAACATGAAGAGATACAAAATCAGATGTTTGAAGAAGAAATTTAAGATCAACTTTTTCAGCTTCGATATCTTGCTCAATATCTGAATTATGATCATGATATAAAACTTTCATGTTAAATCCGGCAGCTCTTTTTGCAACTGCCGTCCCGATCCTTCCTGCGCCAATTATACCAATTGTTTTTCCAAAAATATCGGCACCTAAAAATAGTTTAGGAGCCCAGCCTTTGAACTTACCTTCCCGCACAAATTTATCAGCTTCCACAATCTTTCTGGCAACACTAAATATCAAAGCCCAAGCCATATCAGCAGTTGTTTCGGTTAATACTCCAGGTGTATTAGTAACAGGAATTTTCAATTTAGTTGCATATTTAAGATCAATATTATTATATCCGACTGCATAATTGACGATCCCTTTTAGATCTGGATTACAGATTAATATTTCCGAATCAATGATGTCAGATAACAGGCACAGAAGAATATCACAATCAAGAACTCCCAGCATTATTTCTTCTTTTGTCAGTGCTCTATCTTCTGGATTAACATTTACAATAAAATGTTCATTTAGCCTTTCCATTACAAGTTCCGGTAGTATTCTGGTAACAAATATTTTTGGTTTCATCTTAGCTCCGCAAATTAATTAAATTTATGTTCAGCGAAAATCTGTTTTACTTTTTCAACTAATAATATATAAGCATTCTGCATAGCTTTTTCTTTGGGAATTCCATTTTCACATAAAGAATATATATGTTTAAATGCTCTTTTGTATTCCACATTTGCACCTATAGCAATATCACCAAAAATTCCGATAAGAGACTTTTTATATTCTTTACAAATCTCGGCGATCTTATATGGTATTTTACCATATTTAGTTTGAAAATTTAATTCTCCTTCACCGGTGATAATGATATCTGCATTTTGAATTTTCGTTTTCAGATTTGCTGAATTGATCAAAAATTCACTTCCGGAAACAAAACGCGATTTGAACAGAAGGGAAAGACCTGCAGCTAATCCACCAGCAGCTCCACTTCCTTCAAATCCTGAAATGTTAATCCCTGTTTGCTCATATAATATTTTAGAAAAGTGTTCCAGGTTATCTTTTAAAATTTGTACTTCTTCTTTTGAAGCACCTTTTTGCTGGCTATAAACTTCAGCAGCTCCATTAGAACCTAATAATTTATTATTAACATCATACAAAAAGGTTACCTCAATATTTTTATATTCTTTTAGTATTGCAGCATCAATCTTATGTAAATCTTTTAGATACAGACCGCCGGATCTGATATCCTTCCCATTTTTATCCAACAGCTTAATACCTAATGCCTGCATCGCTCCCGCTCCGCAATCTACTGTTGCACTTCCACCCAAACCCACAATTATTTTTGTAAATCCGCGTTCAATAATTTTTCGTATCAATTCACCTGTACCATAAGTTGTAGTGTATAATGGATTTCTTTTTTCTGGTGGAATAAGAGTTAAGCCTGAAGCTGCTGCTATTTCTATAATTGTGGTTTTACTATTTTTAAGGACACCAAATTCAACCTTGATCTTTCTGCCAATTGGATTGGAAACTAAATCGGATATTTTAGTTCCGCCTTGGGCAAAGATAAAGCTGTCAACAGTTCCTTCTCCGCCATCCGCCATTAAGATCTTTTCTACATTGAATTTTGGATCTATTATCCCTTCTGCAATTGCATCTGCTGCTTGTCTGGAAGATAGACTTCCCTTGAAAGAATCGGGAACTATCAAAACCTTCATTTCTCTTTATTCTTTAGCTAATTTCACTAAGATCTGATGCAGTTTTACAATCATATCTCTAATATTTTCTCCTGAAACAGAAGAAATGGCAATGATATTTTCATGTAATTTTGTTTCGAATTCATTTCTTAATAATATATAGAATTCTTCTTTATCATCCTGGGGAATTATATCCATTTTACTCAGCGCAATAAGATGCTGTTTTTTATCCAGATATGGGTCATAAAGGTGTAACTCTTTTTTTAACATCTGATAATCATTAAAAGGATCTGCTGAATCGATATCAATGAGGAAAAGCAATATCTTTGTTCTTTGAATGTGCTTTAAAAACTGATCTCCCAGACCTTTTCCATCATGTGCACCTTCAATTATTCCAGGGATATCAGCCATAACAAAAGATTCAAAATCACTTACTTTAACAACACCTAAAGAAGGTTCAAGAGTTGTGAATTTATAATCTGCTATTTTAGGGCGAGCTGAAGATATTTTACTCAATAAAGTAGATTTACCTGCATTCGGGAAACCAACTAAACCAACATCCGCCATTAATTTAAGGACAAGTTCTAATTCCCTGTACTGACCATCTCCACCAGGTTTTGCATATCTGGGTGCTTTATTGGTAGCGCTCTTAAATCTTGTATTACCTCTTCCCCCATTTCCACCTTCTGCTAGGAAGATCTTCTGCCCATGATCTAATACTTCACCAATTTTTTCATGTTTCCCATCAGTAATATCAAATATCTCTGTTCCAAGTGGAAGATCTATAAATCTATGCTTTCCGCTAGCTCCTGTTTTATCACTACCCAGTCCATGTTGTCCTCTGTCTGCTTTGAAAAGTTTATTATAGCGATAGTCAATTAGTGTATTGATATTTTCATTACCTACAGCTAGAATGTCTCCACCTTTTCCACCATCACCCCCATCTGGTCCGCCTTTAGCAACGAATTTTTCTCGACGGAAACTAACGCATCCGCTTCCACCTCTTCCAGATTCAACTTTAATGCGTGCAAAATCTATAAACATATTATTCCTTTTGTTTAATTATTATTTCTTTTAATTTTTCATTTATTTGAACAACAAAAATTCAGTATATTTTCATTTAATTCATATTTTATTTTATTAATAACATCTTTTTAGTTGCTACCAATTTTTTGTCGACTATTAATTTATATAAATAGATCCCAGAACTAACAGGTTGATTATTTAAGTTGGTCCCATTCCAAGTAACTGAATTCGATTCTTCTTCGACACCGCTCAGGATGACATTGAATTCTTTCACTTTCTGCCCTTTTAAATTGTAGATTTCAAGATTCACAAACGAGGACGTTTGAGTTACTGAAAATGATATTGTTGTTGTTGGATTGAACGGATTTGGATAATTCCGTAATGTAATACTTGGGATTGGTGGTTCTTCATCAACACTAGAATTATTTATTATTGTTTCTTCAACAAAATCATAATTGTTATCACTAAAACGAAATGTTGCTTCATCCCATCCATAAGCACCGGATACACTCTCAAAGATCACTTCATTTGAATAATCAAAATTAAGAGGATGAAGCTGGAATACCTCCTGATCAACAATTATTTCTGCAATTATGGGGAAATTAGCATTCTCATCAAAATAATTACAGGTAAAAAGACCACTATTTGTACCATTTAATTCACTGATCTCCGGCAAAATATTTATAATTGGTTCGATCTTATATTGATCTATGACCTGAAGTGATATCTTTGCCAGATCTGTCATCAGAAATTCAGTAGGTAATGTATATTTTGCTGTTATCATTTCTACACCTATAGAATTTGTTATATTAGGCCACGAACCAAAATATTCATCATTAACTAATGTCTCAATATCACAAGCCAGTTGTAATTTTTCATCTACTATTCCAGCTTCAATACTGCCGATCATCTCAAATGTTTCTAAACTGAATTCTGTACCTTGAATCCTATACAATCCAGCACTCATTAAAACAGGAATATCACAGTAGATCATAGCATAAACAACCGAATCAATCAGAACATTCTCCGGATTTAAAATTGTAGTAATATAAAAATAATATGATAGCGGGAATAATCCTCCGGCATCTAAGGGAAATTCACCTGTATCATTAGAGAATCCAGCATAAAATCTTGTGTCTGAATACCCGAAATAATTTCCAGTTATATCAAGTTCAGGTATTTCAGGGTCAAGATTATCTCCCAAGGGATCAGTGGCAATAAATCCCAGCTCACTTTCAGCCGGAAATACATCATTTTGCTGATAAGCCGGCATCATTCCTACCAATGTATCAGTTTCTGTTCTAAAGCGGCAATATTGTGTTTCATTTGGCATAGCAGATATTATCGCCTGATAAGTTAATCCATCCAGATTTGACATTTCGCTGTTTTCCCAGCCTGTAGCTGTAGAATAAAACAACTCAGTTTCAATTCCCGGCAGGTCAATTGTTTCACACCTGATATAAATTTCATTATTCTGAGTATATGAACTATTTCTTATATTACTCCAAAATGAGAGTGCTGGAATTTGCGCTTGTAAAGAATTTAATACCAGTAACCCCAAAATTATTAAATATTTTTTCATAGATCTCTCCCTGTATTTTATGCTAAGAAACTAATTCGATAATTTACCGTCAAGTTACATTTCTTGTGAAATCTTGACAAAAAAGAGGTTACGAAATTCCTTTATTTTATATTAGAAGGAGTATTTATGGATACAATAGCTGTAAATCGTAATTTTATGAAATCAAATTTTAAAGAGATGGATAACGTTGAATCTGACCAGATGAAGGGTCTTCCGCAACCTGCACTTGAAAAGGAATTTGATAAAAATAACAAAATTATTGATCTTATTACAATTGAGAAAATAAAGATTGAAAATAATAATTTAATCCAAAATATCAAAAATAGAAAAAGTTATAGGCAATTTAAAGACAAATCTTTAACCTTAGAAGAACTGTCATTTCTGCTTTGGGCATCACAAGGCGTAAAGAGTGTTTATGAACGTAATAATGTATCTTATGCTACTTTCCGAACAGTACCTTCCGCCGGGGCGCGACATCCCTTTGAAACCTATCTTCTCATAAATAATGTAGATAAATTAAAGCGTGGATTATACCATTATCTGGCAATTGAACATAAACTGCTATTTATTAAAGAGATTGAAAACCAAAATAAGGAGATTGCTGCAGCAACATTAGGGCAGGAATTTACTGCAAAAGCAGCAGTTGTATTTATTTGGAGCTGTCTAGCATATCGTGGCGAATGGCGTTATAATATTGCCGCTCATAAACCTATGCTCCTGGATGCCGGCCATATTTGCCAGAATCTATATCTTGCCTGTGAAGGAATTAAGGCAGGAGCATGTGCAATTGCAGCTTATAATCAGGAAAAAGTTGATAAAATTATCGGTGTGGATGGAGAAAATGAGTTTTCTGTTTATCTTTCCCCAGTTGGAAAATATTAAAGGAATTTTAATTTATGAAAATGGATAGAGATAATGTATTTTCTGTTTCGGAAGTAAACCGTCATATCCATAATGTAATTGATGACAGTATTCCAAAGCTTTTTGTAGAAGGTGAAATAGCAAATTTTACACATCATCGTTCTGGTCATATCTATTTTTCTCTGAAAGATGAGAAAAGTACGTTGCGATGTGTTTTCTTCAAAGCTGCTAACCTTGCCTTGAAATTTCAACCTAAAACAGGAGATAAAGTTATCTGTTTAGGTAAAATCTCTGTTTATGAAAAAGGTGGAAATTATCAGCTGACGGTAAATAGAATGATCCAATCCGGGATCGGGGATCTGCAACTTAGATTTGAAGAGTTGAAACAAAAATTAAAAGATGAAGGTCTATTTGATAATTCTTTTAAAAAAGCTATCCCCAAGTATCCCGAATCTATTGGTATAGTAACTTCATCCACCGGAGCTGCTGTGGAAGACATTCGCAATGTGATTTCACGCCGTTATCCTACAAACATCTATCTTTATCCAGCCACTGTTCAAGGTGATAAAGCTGCCAAAGAGATAATTAAAGGAATCAATTATTTTAATGAAGAATTTCCCGTTGATGTTTTAATTATTGGTCGCGGTGGTGGTTCACAAGAAGATCTTTTTTGTTTTAATGATGAAACTCTGGTTAGAAAGATCTTTGCGTCAAAAATCCCTGTTATATCAGCGGTCGGACATGAAATTGATTTCACAATCTCTGATTTTGTAGCAGATCTTAGAGCTCCTACTCCCTCAGCAGCAGCCGAGCTTGCCGTCCCTGACAGGAAAGAACTTACTAATAAGATCAATAACCTATTCTTCAATCTTCGTTCAACGACTCAGCATTATTTTACTTCTAAAAAACTTGAAATACAAGAACTTGAAAATGCTCTTGACCGGCAACATCCCAAGAATATTCTCAAAGATCTTCATATAAGATTAGAAAAAGTCCTTTATAAACTAAGCAGCAAAACCAATGAAATTTTAAAAACAGAACGCAGCAAATTGGAAATTTTATATAATGAGCTTAAAGAGTTGTCTCCTCAAGAAGCATTGAAACGTGGTTATAGTATAATTCGAAAAGATAAAAAAATATTAAATTCAATTGAAACTATAAATATATCAGATAAATTACAGTTAATCTTAGCTGATGGTAAATGTTTAGCAGAGATAATTGAAAAACAAAAAAATATTAAATTGATCAATAACAAAAAATGAAAAAAATATTTATCTTTCTTCTATTAATATTAAGCATTTCATTATACGCTCAAATTCGTGCAGTCTGGGTTCCTATCTGGGAAATCACAACTCCCGAAAAAGTAGATAAAATTATAACGGATCTAAATAAAAACAATGTAAATCAACTTATAGTACAAATTCGTTATCGCGGTGACGCTGCTTATCAACCAAATAAAGTTTCCAATTTCTATGAAAATACTGAAAAACAATACCACGCAATAAAAGATTCCCTTTTTGATCCTCTGAATTATATCATATCAAGAAATGATAATCCGGAATTAGAAATTCATGCCTGGTTCCCGGTTTTCGCCATAACCGGTCATGAACTTGCTAATCTGCATCCTGAGCATATCTATTTTACTCATCCTGAGTGGGTAACATGCGATTTCTCACAAGAAAAAATGAATTATGAAAGTTATATGGGTGCTTTTCTCGATCCTGGTATTCCGCAAGTTCAAGAGTATACAAAAAACGTAATTCTCGATATTGTTTCAAATTACAAAATTGATGGAATTCAACTGGATTATATTCGCTATCCTGATTCTCATTTCGGATTTTCCAAACTTGCCTTAGAAGCATATAAAAATGATGTGAAATTCCAGGATGCAGATGCCTGGAAGCAGTGGAAAGAAGATCAGATCACAAATTTCATGAGAAGTATTTATTCTGACATAAAAAAAATATCTCCTGAAGTGCAGGTTACAGCCGCCGTTATTTCCAACCTTGATGAAGCAGATAGATATTCTCAAAACTGGATAAAATGGCTGCAAGATGATTTGCTGGATAAAGCATATTTAATGGAGTATTCAACTTCTACCTCTTCTATTGAAAAACATCTTAACTTTCTTGCAAATTATGATCTGAATGAAAAAATTGTTGTGGGTTTGCGCAGTTGGAGTACTGCTTATAAATATCCTGCTTATAAGATCAATGAGAAAATAAAATTAGTACACAAAAAAAGATACAATGGTTTTGCTCTGTTCAGTTACACCGGAATCAGGGAATCGGAATATTTTAAAGATCTGAAGATAAAATAGGGAAAATTTACTTATAATACTCGCACAATACTTTTATCTTGACTGCTATCATTAATTTAATCTTATTTGATTTGTGAAAATTAACAAAAAGGAAAAACTATGCTAAAAAGAAACATTTTAATTATAAATATAATAATATCATTTTATATTACTTTATTTTCAATTACTGAAATTGAATTGAAAAATTCTGGTCAATATTTATATGGTACGGGAACACATCTGAAATTTGATAAAGCCGATAAATATGCATTATCTGACTTAAGCTCACAAATATCAACCAGAATTGAGTCAAGTTTCGAAGATTTACTTATTGAAAAAAATGGAATTGTTAATGAAATTTCAAATAAAATCATTAACACTTATTCTGAATCAATAATTACAAATGCAAAAAGATTAATTATTGAACTTGATGATGGGACGGGTTACAAAATATTCCGATATATTAAGAAAGAAGAAAAAGAAAAAATCTTTTCAAAAAGAAAACAAAAAATTATTGAATATACAAAAAATGGACTTAGAAATGAAAAAGATAATGATATTGGGAATTCATTGAGGAGTTTTTATTGGGCTCTAATTTTGTTGAAAAGTGTACCCAGCAAAGAGCTATTAACTTTTGATCCTGGTGGGGGAGAAAAAATATTAGTAACATTCCTTTCAAATAAAATCATTAAAATACTCAACTCGATCCATTTTAAAATCGAAGATAGTACCGAACGAACAAATAATTATTCTTTGAATGTTAAAGCCAGTTATAATAATAACAAAATTTTAAGTTTATCATTCAATTATTTTGATGGTTGCGAGTGGATTGAGTCTAATATAAAAGATGGTAAAGGAGTTATTTATATTCCTAAAGTATATTTTGATAATACAACAAATATGCGATTAAGTATTGATTATGAATATAAATGTTTTCTGAATGAAGCCGCCCTAGATGACGAAGTAAAATTAGTGTCTGAACACATTTATGTGAATTTTGACAACTCAAAATATTTGGATAAAGGCACTATTAATTCATCAACCAATAATTTGATTAAAGCATCAGCTATCTCAAATATTATTACTGAAAATAATTCAGAAATGATTAAAGAAATCCTTAGTTCTATTGAATCTTCCAATTTTCAAAAAGTTAGGAAGTATTTTACTGATGACGGATTTAAACAATTTATGAAAATAATGAATTATGGTAAGGTTGAATTATATTCAGGAGATCATAGAATTGAAGAAATTAAATGTGGAAACCAAATTCAGATAAGAAGCATACCTTTGATTATAACATTAAAGGATAAAAATAAAAAAATCATCTATGATGAAATTGTTCTTTTAGTTGAGAACAATAAAATCCAATGGGTTAATTTCACAATAAGTGAGAGTATTATTACGAGAGAAAAACAAAGAAGTCTTATAGCTAAAGACTTTGAAAAAAGAATGTTGGGTATAAATTTCATGGAGTATTACAAAACTATTTTTTCATTGAAAGATATTGCTTTAATTGAAGAGATATTCGCTGATAGCGCAATTATATTTACGGGATATGTACGAAAGACAACTTCAATTCCAAACGACTTACAGGATGTGATTACGAATCAACTGAATAATAAACAAGTTGAGTTCAATAAAATGAACAAGAGTCAATATTTAGGAAAACTGCAGAATATGGTTTTTAAAAGAAATGAAAATGTTTATATTCAATTTTCAAATCTTGAGATATTAAAGCGTAGTATAAACCGTCAAATTTATGGTATTCAACTAAATCAGAATTACTATTCCACTAATTATTCAGATGAAGGCTTTTTACTTTTGTTAGTCGATTTTGAGGATGAAGAAAATCCAAAGATATTCTTCAGGTGCTGGCAACCTACAAAACAAGAAATATCGGGTATCACTCCATTAAAAGTTGGTGATTTTAGATTTTAAGAATGACCAAATTATGAATAAAAAGATCATTCCTTTTCTAATTGTCTTAATACCTATAATACTTAATTCATTTGAATTCAGAGTAACTCATTTTAAGGAAGACATAAATGATTCTCAGGCCATTTCTCGTCCTCAAAAAGATCAAAATGGAAAATTTTGTTCAGTAATTCGCATTGATACTAATATAGAAAGCGAGATATGGTTAAGTGATATCAATATTGTAAAAAAAACCAAGGTTAGCAACAGTTTATATTATTTTTATTTGAGTTCTAATGAAAAACACCTAACAATTTTAGCACAAACATTTGATCCTCTTTATTATAAAATTCCCGTTAATATGAATGGTGGCAAAACTTATTCTATGAAATTGGAAACCACTAATAATGAAGAGCAAGAGAGAGAAGAAGTTATAATTAAATTTTACCTAAATCAACTGCCAGATTCCATATTGGTTAACAAAAAATCAAAATCATTAGATAAAATAATTAACTTAGGAGAACAATTTCTATTTTATTTAGAGAGTAATCAAGGAGAACATAACCTTGGTTTTTTCAAAAAAGGTTACAGAGACATACGGATAAATAAAAACTTTGAGAAACCTGAAGAAATTTCTATCAATTTCGAGCAATTAATCGGAGATGTAACCATTCTAACTATACCAGACAGTCTTTTGATTATGCATAATAATAAGGAAATTGGATTTTCTTCAATTTATAAATATTTTATGGAAGTTGGAGATTACATCCTCCATATGAAATATAATAATTATTTAATACCAATAAATTTAAATGTAAAGGATGGTAAGAACACGTTCATCTTTAATGCCGAAGATTTACTAATTAATATTAATATTTTAACAAAACAAACTGGTGTTTTAACATTAATAGATAGCGTAATAATTGGCAGAACTCCAATTGATAATTTTAGAATTGAACCTGGTAATCACAATTTAACATTTAAATATCAGAATTGGGAACCAAGTATTAATATTGTTATATCACCCGAGAACAGCTCCTTTGTTTTTGATGTTGAAAGAGAACTTTTGGGAACTTTATCTATCAAAACTATCCCTAGTAAAATTCCCATTTATTTAGAAGATGAATACCTAGGAAAATCACCAATAATAAATTACAAAACAAGTATAGGTAATCATGAAATTTTATTTTTTTATAATAATTATGTTCTAGTAGACTCTATTGAGATATATAATGATCTTAACGACTATACTATAAATATGCAAAAAAAATTCTTTAGCAACATTTCAATTACAACAATCCCTCAAAAATTAAAAATCTTTCTCGATGATTCATTTATTGGAACTTCCCCAATTAATGATTACCCTACATTTCCTGGTTCACAAAAAGTTTCCTTTCAATATCAGAATTGGGACATTGATATAATTATTCAAGTTCAAAAAGGTTATAATGATTTCTCGTTTGATATTGAGAATAAACTGATTGGAAAACTAATTATTAATACAATACCTGATAATATTAAAGTTTATTGTGATGGCAAGAAAATTGGCAAAACTCCAATTCAAAATCATAAAACTCTAATTGGGCATCATAAACTCAGTTTTAAATATGGTGGATTAGATACATTTCTTGAAATTTATGTGAAAGGGGGAGTAAACACTTTCAATATTGATGTTGAAAATGACCTCATCGCTGATGTCTCCATTACTACAAATCCAAATAAAGTACAAACATATATAGATGGGAAGGCAATTGGCGGTACCCCTATCTCAAATATAACAATTTGTCCAGGCACGTATATATTAACATTTAATTATAAGACTGATATTAGTTTCCCACTTATAATTGAGAAGGGAATAAATAATTTCAATTTCGACATAGAAAATGATCTGTTGTCAACTTTATACATAAAACTTCGCCCAAAATCATACATAATCCTGAATGGTAAAAAGAAAATTGCTGATAAAAATAATGAAATTTATTATTATAATTTGAATCCTTATAATAGCAATAATATACAAATTTATACTGAGCTAAATGGGGAGAAAAGATTGTCTCCTTTTCGTAATACACATAAAATAGTTGATGAAAATTTAACTTTAATATCAGGAATTAATTCAATCAATTATGATATTGAAAATGATTTACTTTCAATATTGAAAGTAAATACAGAGAGAGAATCAAAAATATATATTAATAAAACTCTGATTGGGAAAAACAATATTATGCTTGAATTACTCCCAGGTAATTATACTTTAGGAATAAAATTTAAGGATAAAAAAAACAATTTTCATAAAACTTTAAATTTAAAATCTGGTATTAATGATTTCTATTTTGAATAATTTTAAAGGATAAAAAAAATGAGAAAAGAAAAACTATTTTTATTAATACTTATTTGTATAAGTACAAATCTCATTTCATTAGAATTCAATGTTAATGACTTTTCTGAAAATCCTAATGATTTGATTGGGCTTGTTTATTCTGTTAAAGATATTAATACTGAAAATTGTGCAGTAATCCGAATCGAAACAGATGCACTAAATGAAATTTTTATTAGTGATATAGAAGTTTATAAAAGAGAGAAAAAAGCTAGAGGGGTATATTATTTTTATATAAGTCACCGCGAACGACGATTTTCAATTTTATCCAAAGGTTATATGCCATTTGATTTTGAAATTCCTATAGCAAAATTGGAATCAGCAAAAGTATACCTGTTAAAATTATCAACATCTGGCTTCGAGAAAACAATTATAGATTCAAGAATAAGATTAGAATGTTATTTAAATGAATCACCAGATAATATCTATATTGATGAAGAAAAGGTTATCGTCTCTCCTATGCCTCTTGCAAACAAATTTTTAATAATACTTGAATTTGAAAGAGGAGAGCATACTGTAAATTTTAAAAAGAAGACTTATCGAGATATTTATATTAGTAAAATGTATGATAAGAATGAGATAATTAATGAAGATTTTGTTAAGGAGATTGGTACTATCTCTATTAATTCAAATCCTAAAGGTATCAATGTTTATTTAGATGACACATTCATTGGGGAAACACCAACAAGGGAGATATATAAAAAACCCGGGGAATATAAAATTTATTTTGAATATAAGGATTTAGAAATCCCCGTGATTTCCAACATTTCCGATGGAGAAAATAAATTGAATTATGATTTAATAAAAGATTTTATTTCATGTGTAAATATTGAAACTAATTATAATACTCAGATAATATTTAATCAAATGTCTTCAGAAAAAAATTTATTTACTGAAATATTACCTGGGAATTATCCCTTAAAAATATATTTTCATAATTATAAAATCATTGAAGAAACTATTGATTTCACGCCTGGTTATAATAAAATTAAATTAAATTTAAATGACCATTTCGATGCAAGTAATTTTGACAAATATTGTACAAAATTTGATGTTTGGCAACAGGAATCAAAAATTAGTTTGTATGCATCTGGGATGTATCTTCTATTAAGTGGATTATTTTATTATCAAGCGAATGAATACTATAATGATTATATTGAAGCAAATAATGTTCATGAGGTATTGCACTACAAAAAAAAGTATAATCAATTTATAGATTTTTATTATATCACATGTGGAGTAAATTGTTTAGTTATTTTTGATTTAATTTATTCAAACATTAGCAAATTGTATTATAAAAGTAAAATTAAAAAAACCTTAAAGAATATAAAACCAATTACAAATTTGGAGTGAATATGATAAACAAAAAATTATTTGTAATTGTATTACCCATACTATTTTTTCCCTGTATTGAAAGAGATTTTCAGATTCCATTTGATCCTGACAATTGGATAATTCAAAATTTATATATTGAACAATTACCGTATGGTAGCATTGAGATAAAATGGGATTGGAATTATTCTGGAGAAGAGGGCTTTAAGATTGATAAAAGAATTAACGATGGTGATTGGATAATAGATTATACGGAAACAACAAATAACGAATTTCTTGATATAAATCATGAGTTAGCACTTAATATTCATTATCGTGTCTATGCATTCAATAGGAATCTTGAATCAAATTCAATTCAAGATAGTATTTCTACTTTCTTATGTTTACAGCCGCCGTTATTTCCAACCTTGATGAAGCAGATAGATATTCACAAAATTGGATCAAATGGCTGCAAGATGATTTCCTGGATAAAGCATATTTAATGGAGTATTCAACTTCTACCTCTTCTATTGAAAAACATCTTAACTTTCTTGCAAATTATAATCTGAATGAAAAAATTGTTGTTGGATTACGCAGTTGGAGTACTGCTTATAAATATCCTGCTTATAAAATTAATGAGAAAATGAAATTAGTGCATAAAAAAAGATACAATGGTTTTGCTCTGTTCAGTTACACCGGAATCAGGGAATCGGAATATTTTAAAGATCTGAAGATAAAATAGAGAACTCACCCTACTGTCCCTCTATTTAACAAAAAGAGGGGTGAACAACAAATGACATAGAAGGAGATTATATGCGTGTTGATAAATTATTGAATAAATTATGCTTGGTTAAAACCAGAAGTATAGCCAAAAATGCCTGTGATAAAAACCTGGTGAAAATCAACGGAAAAATTGCCAAGGCAAGTTCAACAATCGTGGAGAATGATATAATAGAATACGAACTTTACGGATATTTTAATAAAGTAAAAATTACTGATGTTCCGATACGAAATGTCTCAAAAGATAAAGCACCAGAATTTTATGAGATTATGGAAAGGGATAAATTGGAGTTAGCGTAAATCCTCGTATATGAATTCTAATAAAAAAAGCGTCCGAATCCTCGGACGCTTTTTTAAATGCTAGCACCTGTTATTCGTCGTAATTTTCCATCTCTTTATCTAGTTCACCAAAAGCTTGAGAAGCTTTAAATTGATTGTAAAGAGCTTCTTCATTCTTGATCTGGTTCACAAGATTTTTATTAACTGCTTCTTTGGGAACACTTACACGAACAAATGTCTGGAAGCGATTATCATCAGTAATAATAGTCTCCTGTTTTGAAACCATAACATTTGTAAACTTAGCTTTAGCAACAGCTTTTACAACTTTACTGGTAAGAGCAAGAACTTGAGGATTATTCACACCAGCTTCTTCTTCATAATTCTTTACCATACCTTTTACATAAGTTTCCACGTATTGAGCTGCCTGCAACATTGCATTTGCATAAGCTGCATCATAAGATGAATTTTGCGAAACTTTTGTAGCCATTCCGTAAGTCTGAACGTATTCAGCATTACCTTGATCTTGCCACCACTCAGGATAATAAAGTTTTTTTACACCTTTATTTCCGCCTTTTCCACAAGCCGTTACAAGAAGCATCACAACAATTACAACTGCCATAATTTTTAATAACTTCATATTCCCTCCTCTCTTTTGTTATTTTTTTATTTAATGAATGCTTGTAGCATCCTTCACAAACTTAATCTTATTTATAGGAATGATCTCATGTTTTTCATTGATCTTGAAAACGTGCCAACAATTGCCACGAAGATTGTTAGGAACATCAAAACTGGCAAGTAATTTATTCTGACCATATACAAAAACTTTAGCATTACTGCGAGATAGCTTTTTACTTCTTTTACTTTTATTGTTTGTATAATCATGCACAGAATATCTATAATTACCCACTGCCGGCTTATAAATCGTCACGGTTTCAGGACCATATTTATCCATATCATCTATATCTAAAAAATCTTTTCCACCTATTGGATACCTGTTTCTATACCAGATATGGAAATTGCCACCGTCCGGATCTGGCCCGGAAAGATGAGCATCAAGATCACGCGGTCTACTTCCCCAGGTCAGTACTATTCTGAACTCCTTAATCTCAGGAGAAAGAGCACTAACAATTTCTCTAGGTGTTTCATCTGCTCCCATCCTGATATCTGCAGAAGTGCTGATATATCCCTCTTTGGCAATATCCAATTTATATTGCCCTATTTCAGCATCAAATATAAACACCCCGGTCGAATCCGTAACAATCGAAATTGATTGTTTCATATAATCTGTTATTATTATTTCAGTATTATTAAGTGGTTCACCAGAGACTGCGTTCACTATCTTTCCGATAATTAGTTTTGTTTTAGGGTAATATTTGATCTCACGATCTACTTCTCCACTGGCAGCATCAAGTGTAAATACCTTACATGCTAACCCGGATCCTTGCGGTACTTTGATCAGATCTATTAATTTACCATCTTTAAAGATAGATATCATAGGTTTACTCATGCTTATTAAAGTAGGATCATTATTCATATCATCATCAGCAAATTTATCCTTTATCCAGAAAGTAAAGAAACCATCATTGCCCTTAATTTTGAAAACTTGTTGAGCATCAAAGGTCATACCCTCACCAATTGAGATCAATTTTCCATTTAATGCCTCTGCAGCACCACCTCCACTTAAGAACGCATGCTCTTCTCCAATTGAGCCACTGATGAATCCATTGCATTCCCCTTCGAATTCATCCCAACTAAGATTTATCTGATATTCAACAGCAAATAAAATAGTATTAACTAATATTACTAAAATTATTAACATTATTAATTTGGATTTCATTTATTCTCCTGTACAGAAAATCTTAATTTTACTCAACATCGTCAAGAAAAATGTCTTTTATTGTTAACATCAATTATAATTCAATATCTTCTTCGAAATTACCAATTACGTTTTCAACTCTTATTATTTGAATGAATCCGACACCCTTTTTACCCAAGTCGATACCATTTTTTTTGAGAAGATCAGCAAGTTTATTAGCAGCATTTATGTTTTCCATATGTGCCATTATCACATTTGACTGTTTACTCTTACCTTGAGCCATGTAACTTAATCCGGCAAATACCGGCATCTCATAAGCCAGTTTTCTAGCCATTGAGGTAGAATCCAGGATTGACGCATTCGTAATTCCTGCTTCGATCATTGAATTCATTACTTCATCAGCTTTATTTGTATTATTCAATGTCATGATCAGTAAATAACGTCCTTTTTCCTCGGAATTAATTTCTCCTTCGTCATATTGTTTTAAAACCTTTATCACATCATCTGGTGTTTTGCAATTTAACAGTGCATCTCGAAATTTCGATTTTCGTAATAATCGATTAGATTGAGCCAGTAATTGCAAATATTCTTTATTTTGTGTTTCAGTACATCCAAAAAAAAAGATGATCTTAGCTGGTCCCATATCTTTATTTTCGTAATCTATCCCATCAGTAAATAATATGATCGACATAAATAATTTTTCTACTGCTGAAGTTCTGGCATGCGGTAAAGCAATTCCGGGGATCAATTCAGTGTTAGACATTTCTTCTCTTACATTCAAAGCTTTAAGAAATGTCTTTTGATTAATGATATAGTCATGGTTATAAGCATGATTTACCATAGCATTAAACAGATCTGTTTTGTTTTTAACATCTGGATTAATAATAATTAAATCTTTATCAATAATATTTTCCCACATATTTACTCCTTATAAGATCACTTTGATCCATTTTTCAAAAAGAACGTTTCTCAAATTTGGTAAAACTAAATTTCAATATTAACGGCGTAACTAAAGCACTGATAATAACCAGTAAAATGGTTGCTGAGAGAATGTCTGTAGAAACCAGTCCCTTTGCCAAAGCCATATTTGCAACAATTAAAGCCACTTCACCACGCGGTATCATTCCTGCTCCAATCCGAAAAGAACGTACCGCATCAAATTTTGTAATTTTTGCACCAATTCCACTTCCGATCATTTTTCCAAAAATAGCAAATAGGATAAAGAGAAGCAAAAATGCAGGTTCTGCTTCAATCTCAAACAGATCAAACTGTAGTCCAATACTAACAAAAAAAACATCTACAAAAAATGATTTTCCGATATTAGCTATTCCTGTATGGACAGCACTTTTATATTCTGTTTGTCCTAGAAATAAACCTGCAAAATATGCACCTGTAATAGCGGCAAGACCTGCCATCTCAGCCAGCCATGAATATAGTAATACAACAGCAATAGCTAGGGATATAACAACATTGTCTAATAATATTTTTTTTAGATTCAGGAAGAATGGTTTGAGGATAAAAATTCCTAATAAAGTTGCAATAACGAAGAAAGCAATGATCTTAGCAAATGAGATTATAATAGTTGTTGATGATCCACTTGATCCTGAGGTAAGACCAAAAACGAATGTAAGTAATAGAATACCGACAATATCATCTATGATCGCTGAGTTTACTATGCATCTTCCTTCAATTCCCTTTAACTTTCCCAGGTCTAAAAGTGTCATAACACTTACACTCACACTTGTAGCAGTAAATACAACACCAACAACCAATGCCTGAGTAATGTTATGATTAACAAAATACATTAATAAAAAACCTAGAATAAAAGGTAATGTTATTCCGCCAATTGCGGGTAATATGGCTTGTTTGGAATCCTCTTTTATGCGTTTCATGTTGGTCTCTAATCCAGCTTCAAAAAGTAGAAATAAAACTCCTACTTTCGCAATCCATTTAATAACTTCATCAGGTTCAATAAAATTCAGGATTGTCGGACCAAGAATAATTCCAAGAAGAAGCATACCAACTACCGGAGGTTGTTTTAATTTCCTGGAGATAGCACCAAGAATTTTTGAAAAAAATATTATTACAGCTAAATGAAGTAGTATATGATTTTCCATTATTTATTCTTTCTGTTCTGTTGATTTATATGCTGCTGATACGTTTGATTAAATTCATGATGGCCACTGCTATTTGCGAAGAAAAAGAAATAATCAGTTTCTGCCGGGTTAAAGATTGCATTGATCGAACTGATGGAAGGACTGCAAATTGGTGTTGGCGGCAAACCAGAATATTTGTATGTATTATAGGGTGAATCTATGCTGAGATCCCGATAATATATTTTCTTGCGAATCTTTCCCAATTTTTCTAGAGCATATGCAACGGTTGGATCTGCTTGAAGCTTATAGTTATATTTGATACGATTTAGATAAACACTTGCAATTATGGGTTGTTCATCAATAAATCGTGCTTCTCTCTCTACAATTGAGGCTAAGATCAAGGTCTCATAAAAAGTCCGTTCCTTATTTGGAACAAAATCCAGGTCTTTGGTCTGTGAGAAAAATTCCTGTACCAATGATCTAATAATATACTGCTCACTTACTTCATAGGGAAAATGATAAGTTTCAGGATAGAGGAATCCTTCTAATGAAGACACGGAAAATCCTGTAAGTTTCCTGGCAAAAAGTGAATCATTGCATAAGTTAATGAATTTTACTTGATCCACAAAGCCATATTGAGAAAGTACAATAGCTGTTTTAGATATTGTTAATCCTTCGGGAATTGTAACTTTACGAAGAACTACTTTACCCAATTTGAGTACTTCTGCAACATCAGTGAGAGATAATTCACCTGAAAAATGATATTTTCCATAACTTAGAGTTTTATCAATATTAGTAAATTTAACATATAGATAAAAAACTTTTTTACTGCGAATAATATCTTTGTCATAGAGTTTATTTGCAATGGTTCTAGCTGTTTCACCTTTAGAAATATCAATAAGAACTTCATCTATATTTTTGGGTATTACTACCAAACTTACAATATATAAAATCCAAAGTAAGATTATAATTGAAAATATAATAATCACTTTTTTCGTAAGTTTCATACTTGATCTTCCATATATCTTCTCAGTATTATTGAAGCTGCAATTTTATCAATGATCTTTCTACTTTCGGAAATACTCAATTTTTTCTGCTTTAACTCCTCATTTGCCTCAACAGATGTATAACTTTCATCCCAGAAGATCACAGGAATATCAACATTCTTTCTCAGGATTTCAGAAAATTCTCGAACTTCAAGTGTCTTTTTTGTATCTTCTCCCTTAATATTTTGCGGCAAACCTAAAATTATTTTCCCGATTTCTTTTGTTTTAATTATTTTCTTTATTTCAGAAATCGTATCTTGATCATTTGGAATAACCTTATAGGGTTGTGCAATGATTCGCAGTGGATCACTGAGAGCTATCCCGATCCTCACTTCTCCAAAATCGATTCCCATCAATCTAAATATTGCCATAATAGATAATTACGTTGTAAACTAAGTAGACAGAAAAGTTACCGAAGAGACGAATGCAATATTGTCTTTCATTACTAATTCACTATTTTTTATCTTTTTGAACCGGATATCTCTTCTATAATTTATCCTGATCACTTTTTTATAATTCATATTTAAGTATTTTAAATAACTAATCTTACCCAATAATCCCCCTAGCGAATTTTGAAATTCAAAAGAATTGGATTTTTTGTCAATTGATAATTATTATTTAAAATCAATAACGATTAAAAACATTTTCAAAATGATATTTTTATTTAATTTGGTCTTATTCTTGCATTAATATATTATAAATAAATAAAATAGGAGAAAAAAAATGAAGAAGACATTATTAATATTTATTTTTGCTGTTATTGGAATTGCCTTATTGGCAAATGTAAATTCAATTCCTTTGACATCAATTACTAATGCAGGCATAAAACTACTCAGAAGTGATGATAATGGGCTGCAAATGAAGTTAGATATGGACGAGATTTCATCTTTTGATGTATCTACAAAAGAAGGTGTTTTTTCTCAGATCAATATCGATGGTTTTACCTATTCAAACAATATAGGATCACCAAAACTTCCGATCATTCGTAAAATTATTTCTGTTCCTCTTGGAGCAAAAGTGACGGCAACAGTACAAAATTATAACACAAGCGAATTTAAACTCGAGGATTTTGGCATTAATAATCAATTAATTCCAGCTCAATTGCCTGTTTCTAAAAGTGTAGATCCTTCCGAATTAGTTTTTAGTTTTAATCTGACAGCATATTCACAGGATCAACTTACATCAAAAGAACTTGTATCTGTGGAAGAACTCGGTATGATGCGTGGAGTAAGGTTATTGGTTGTTGAGATCTCACCAATTCAATATAATCCGGTAAAAGGTATTATCCTAGTTTGTAATAATATTGATATAAACGTAAATTTTATTGGCGGAGATCATACTAAAACAAATTGGGAACGAATGAGAACATATTCTCCATATTTTGAATCAACCTTAGCCAACTCTATCCTTAACTACTCTCAACCGCAGGGAAGAGATCAGATAACCCAATATCCAATTAAATATGTCATTATTTCAGATCCTATGTTCGAAACTCAGCTACAACCATTTATTGAGTGGAAATCAGAAATGGGATATGATGTTATAGAAGCATATACAGACGATCCAAATGTTGGCAATACAACAACTAATATTAAAAACTTCTTACAGGACCTGTATGACGCCGGCACACCTGAAAATCCAGCTCCATCATTTGTACTTTTTGTTGGTGATATTGCTCAAATTCCTGCCTGGAACGGATCTACTGGTGGACACATAACAGATTTGAATTATGTAAAACTGGATGGAGCTAATATTATCCCTGATATGTATTATGGCCGTTTTTCTGCGAATAATACTACAGAGTTGCAGCCTCAGATAGATAAAACTCTGGAATATGAAAAATACGAAATGCCTGATCCAAGTTATCTGGAAGAAGTTGTGATGATAGCTGGGATGGATTCTTCTCATGGAATCATCTGGGGAAACGGGCAGATTAGTTATGGTACATCGAATTATTTTAATGCTGATCACGGTATTTTATCTCATACTTATCTGTATCCAGATTCAGGAATTAATTCTGCCAATATTATTCAGAATGTCAGTGATGGAATTGGTTATATAAATTATACTGCACACGGCAGTTCTACAAGTTGGGCAAATCCTTCCTTTACCATTTCCAACATCAATAGTTTACAGAATGAACATAAATATGGACTTGCTGTAGGAAATTGCTGCCTTACAAATAAATTTGAAGTTCAAACTTGTTTTGGTGAAGCATGGTTACGGGCAGAAAATAAAGGTTCTATCGGCTATATTGGCGGAACCAACTCTACCTATTGGAATGAAGATTACTGGTGGGGAGTCGGTGCAACTGGAACTGTTATTCCTAATCCCACCTATGAAACATCCGGATTAGGTACTTATGATGGGTTATTCCATGATCATGGTGAAACTTTTGCTGACTGGTATACGACTACAGGCGGTATGATATTTAAGGGGAATATGGCTGTTACCGAAGTTGGTAGTAGCATGATTAACTATTACTGGGAAATTTATTCTATAATGGGAGATCCTTCACTTACTCCATATCTTGGAGTACCTCAAGAAAATCTTGCAACTTATCCTGATGTTATTTTCTTAGGATTAGAGACTATCCAGATCACGGCTGAGCCTTATTCATATGTTTCACTTACCATGGATGGTGTGATTCATGGAAATGGACTTATTGATGATTCTGGTTCGATCAACCTGGAAATTGATGCTTTTACAAATCCTGGAATGGCAAAGATTGTTATCACAAAACAAAATCGTGTGCCATTGATCGATGAGATTGAAGTTATCCCAAGTAGTGGTCCTTATGTATTGATCAATTCTTACGAAATGCATGATAATAACAACAATATCCCTGAATATAATGAGACAATAACTTTAGATGTAAACCTGGAAAATGTAGGTACTGAAAGCACTAATAATGTTAATGCTACTTTGAGTACAGCTGACAGTTATATCACAATTACAGATACTGTAGAGACAGTTACTCTTATTGAATCTGATGAGATAGTTTCTCTTGTTGATGCATTTGTTTTTGATACTGCTAATAATATTCCGGATCAACACACAGTTATATTCAGCTTAGAAATGGCTGCTGATGAAGACACCTGGACATCACAGTTCAATATTACCTTCAATGCACCGGCTTTTGAAACTGGATTTATGGTAATAGCAGATTCTGGTGGAGACGGCATACTTGATCCGGGAGAGACAGCTACACTTTCATTCCCGCTAACAAATTCAGGAAATGCAGCTTCAGAAGATATAGTTGCAGAACTCACCTCTTCCTCCCCTGATCTTATTATTGTTACTAACGGTACATATAACTCTGCCGGTCTTAATCCGGCTGAACAAACAATTGCTACATTTGATATTGAAGTAGATGATGATGCAACTACAGGTATGATCGCTACACTAAACTTAATGGTAAACAGTGGCGGCTACACAAATGCTTTCCCGTACTATCCTTTTATCGGACTGGTTATGGAGAATTTTGAGACAGGTGATTTCTCACTATTTGATTGGCAGATGGGAACATTTGGCTGGGATATAAATGATGCAAATGCCTATGAAGGAATTTATTGTGCTGTTTCTCAAGATATCAATGACAGCCAGACAGCTTCCCTTAGTGTAACAATGGATGTTGCTGCAGATGGAGATATTTCATTTTATTACAAAGTATCTTCAGAAGATGGTGGTTCCTATTTTTATGATGGATTAGTATTTTATATTAATGGAGAGGAACAAGATCAATGGCAGGGTGAGATAGATTGGACTCAAGCTTCATACCCAGTTTCTGCAGGAAATCACACATTCAAATGGGAATATGAGAAAGATTATTCTCAGAGCAGTGGCAGTGACTGTGGCTGGATCGATGAAATCATCTTCCCGGCAGCAGGTGGTGGAAATACTCCAATCATCAGTCTTAGCACTTACAATATTGATTTTGGTAATGTATCCCTTAATGATACAGCAACTGAGCAGCTTACGATCTTCAATCTGGGAACAGAAGAACTGAATGGAACTATTGATGCTCCCGAATGTTTCTCATCTGAGCTTACAAATTATTCAATAGAAGCTAGCGGCAGTCTTGAGATCGATATTGAGTTTACCCCAACCGAAGCAATAATCTATTCAGGTAATCTTGTTATTGCCAGCAATGACCTTAACCAACCGGAATTAACTGTAGTTCTCAGTGGAACAGGTGTAAGTGTGGGAAGTGGTCTTGATCTTCTCCCTACAGTTACAGAGCTGAATGGTAACTACCCTAATCCTTTTAATCCAACAACTAATATCAAATTCAGTTTGAAAGCTGATGCAAAAGTATCACTTAATATTTACAATGTTCGTGGTCAAAAAGTAAGGACATTGATCAATAATAGTATGAAAGCCGGATATCACACTGTAGTTTGGAATGGTAAAGATGATACAGGTAAGAGTGTATCAAGTGGTATATATTTCAACCAGTTCGGTACAGCAGAAGATGGTAGTGATTACACAAGTATTAAGAAGATGATACTCCTTAAATAGAAGATTAAATATAATCACAGATTAATAAGCTAGCAGCCCTGCTCGATGTTTTACGAGCAGGGCTGTTTGATAATAAAATATTATTTTTTGGAACTTTTCTTGCATTTATGAATATGAAGTAAATTATATAAGGAGTTAATAATAATGAAAAGAGCTATATTTACTATAATTAGTACATTAGTGTTAGGAAATATTCTTTCTGCAACTGTTATTCAAAAAGATTTTAAATTTGATGAACCAACAATTAACAAAATTGGAAATTATGACAGAATCTCGATCGATGGACTTTCATATACATACGAACCGGGTTATCCTGAACTTCCAGCATTACCTGTACAGATCATGATTCCTGCTGGCGAAGAAGCAGTGAGTGTAGAAGTAAGTTATACGGAAAATGAATCTGTGATCGGCAGCTACAACATCTACCCTCGTCAGAAGCCATATCCGATCAGTTATAAAGGTGAAATTCCATTCATAGAACCTGAAATTGAAACATATTCAAAAAATGAGTTTTATCCTGCTGAGTTAGTATCTGAAGTTACTACACAATATCTGCGTGGTCACTCAATAGCACTTCTTAGCCTTTATCCAATACAATATAATCCCGTAACACAAGAATTACTTTATTATAGCTCAATTACTATTAGTGTTAATACAAAGCAAAGTGTACAAGCAAAATCATCTTTCCAAAAATTTTACCGTGATGATGTTTCAACTCAAAAAAGAGTAAAGCAACTTGTTTGCAATCCTGAGGCAATTTCATCATATCCAACAGCAAATAGAAATCGTGATATAATCTACGATTATGTTATAATAACAAGCTCAACCTACGAATCTGATTTTTCCGAATTTGTAGATTTTAAGATAGGACAAGGTTATAATGTATTCTTAAAAACAACAAATGATATTTATTCAGAATATAGCGGAACTGATAATGGTGATAAAATCAGGAATTTCATTATTGATGCTTATGAAACACTGGGAGCTGATTATATCCTGCTTGGTGGAGATACTGCCATAATTCCACATAGAGGATTCTGGGTAGATTCCTATGGAACAGAAGATTATAATCTTCCTTCCGATCTTTATTATTCAGGCTTAGATAGAGTGGGAACTGGTTCTGGCCCTGATTGGAATACTAACGGTGACAATAAATGGGGTGAACATTCTGAAGCTGATTATTATAGTGAAGTTTATATTGGAAGGATCTCTGCTGAAAATTCTACTGAATTCGCAGCTGCTATCAATAAACAGATCATGTATCAGGATAGCCCTGTAATCGCTGATCTGGAAAAGGCACTAATGGTAGGAGAGGAACTAAATAATAGTCCTCAAACCAACGGTGGAGATTATAAAGATGAAATAGTAAACGGTGGAAATTATAACGGTTATTATACTGATGGATTTACAAGTAACTTTGAAATGGATACATTATATGACCGTGATGGATACTGGACCATGAATCAACTTCTAACTAAAATGAATGGCGGACTTAATCTTATTAATCATTTGGGACATTCTAATGTTGACTATAATATGAAAATGTATAATTCTTCTGTTACTAATAACAACATTACCGTAAACGGTGTAAACCATAATTATTTTATCATTTATAGTCAAGGCTGTCTTCCAGCTGCATTCGAACAAAACTGTATTGTAGAAAAATTTACTACTATCGAAAACGGTTGCGTTGCTTTTATTGGAAACACACGTTATGGCTGGTATATGCCGGGCGGAACAAATTCTAGTTCCCAAACAATGGATAGAGAATTCTTTGATGCATTATTTGGAGAAGATATAACACAAGTTGGACCAATGAATGCAGATTCTAAAGAAGATAATGCAGCACAGTGTTCAGATGCTAATATCAGATGGGTTTATTACGAACTTACATTATTCGGTGATCCATCTCTGGATGTATGGACTGCAGTACCTGAAGACATAATAGCTACTTTTGCACCAAGCATCCCAATGGGCACAACATCTATTGATTTTCAAACTGATGCTCCTCAGGCTCGAATTGGCCTTATCCAGAATGGAGTAGTTATTGGTAATGGCATTACAGGTACAAACGGTAATGGTACTATTGAATTATTCGACCCAATTGTAACACCTGAAATAATCTCGGTATCGATTATTGCGCATAATAAAAATCATCTTGAATCTCAGATAGTAATAGTTTCAAATGAACCTTATGTTATTTACGAATCAAGTGAAGTAAATGACCCTTCTGGAAATGGAAATTCTCTTCCTGATTTTGATGAAAGCATTACACTTGATATGTCACTTCAGAATATCGGTAGTGTAACAGCAGAAGATGTTGATGCTGTTCTCTCTTCTGATGATGATTATGTAATCTTAACTTCAACTACTGGTGCTTTTGGCAATATTGCACCTCAACAAACAATTTCGGTAGCCGATGCATTTGCAATGGATATTGCTGATAACGTACCGGATCAACATAATGCAATGTTTAATGTAGTTTCAACCGGCGTTAGCCAAACTGATTGGACTTCAACATTCAATTTAACGATAAATGCACCCGAATTATTCTCTGATTCTTTTATAGTAAATGATGTTTCTGGAAATAATAATGGGATTATTGATCCCGGTGAAGACGCAAACCTCATAATCCAGGTAAGTAACGTAGGGCATGCAAACTCTCCTACTACTTTTGTTCATCTTACTTGTGAAAATGATGATATTACAATAGTAAATGATTTCATTGAAGTTGGACAGATAGCTGCCCAGAATAACACTAATGCGATCTTTGAGATTTCTGCAGGACAGAATATCCCATTTGGTACAAATGTTACCTTCCAAATGTCAATTATCGCAGGTATGTATAATTTTAATACTGAATTCTCAAAATCAATTGGTATCATAAGAGAAGATTTCGAGAGTGGTGATTTCACAGCATTTTCATGGGAATTTGGCGGTGATGCTGATTGGACTATATCAACTGGAGCCTATGAGGGTTCTTATTGTGCGAAATCTGGTCCGATCGGAAATAATGCATCGACTAATATCCTATTAGAACTTGATGTTATGACTGACGGTGAGATCAACTTTTACAAAACTGTGTCTTCCGAAGCTAATTATGATTATTTAAGATTTTATATTGATGGTAATCAATTAGATGAGTGGGATGGAGATGTTGGATGGGGTGAAGAGACCTATTCTATCTCTGCAGGAAATCATACTGTCGAATGGAGATATGTTAAAGACCAAGGTGTTACCGGTGGAACTGATTGTGCCCGTATAGATTATATTACTTTCCCGGCATTAGGTACAACTCCTGCTCCTATCATAGATGTAAATCCTTCAATTGTTAATAAAGAACTAGGTATAGATCAAATAGGTGAAGAAATTGTAGAACTATCTAACATCGGAAACGCTTTATTAAATTACACGATTACATTATCTACTTCTCCTGATTGGCTGGAGATAGATCCTGCGAGTGGAAATGTGAATTCTGGAGAAATGGAAGAGATTACATTAAGTTTCGATACTGATGGACTGGAAGCTGATCAATACCCAACTTCAATGTTAATCGAAGATGGTCTTGGAGAACAAACTATAGTACCTGTAATTCTTGTAGTCACTGCAACCGGTACAGATGGCAATCTACCTCTAGTAACAGAATTAAATGGTATATATCCAAATCCATTTAATCCAACAACAAATATCAGTTTCAGTTTGAAAGCTGATGCAAAAGTATCACTTAAGATTTATAATATTCGTGGACAAAAGGTGAGAACTTTAATTAATAATGATGTACTAGCTGGATATCATTCGGTAGTTTGGGATGGAACTGATGACTCAAGTAAAAGTGTATCTAGTGGTGTATATTTCTCTAACTTCGGTGCTGAAGAAAGCAATGAGAATGGTAGATATACAAGCGTAAAAAAAGTAATTCTACTTAAATAAATCAGGGAGGATATAATGAGAAACAATAAAATCAATATTGCGATAATGCTAATATTAACTATTAGTTATACAACATTATTCGCAGCTAGTGGATTCGATGTAAGCTTCACACAACCTAAGAGTGATCAGATCAGATTAGATTTCGATCTTGGAAATTACAATTTAGAACAAATAACAAAAGATGGTGTAACTTATTCAACGATCAATTTTGAAAACACCATAACAACAAATAAAAAAGGTTTTGCTGCTCTTCCTTTTATTAATGCGACTGTGAAATTATCAGATACAAAAAATGTAACTGCTGAAATAATTGCGAATGATTATATTGAATATCAACTTGATTATCCGCTTTTACCATCTCGTGGAACTATTTATCGTGATCAAAATCCATCTACGATTCCGTTTGAGATCGCAGAGGAATCATTAACTGATAATTATTATCCGGGAAATGTAGCAGAGGCGATGGAACCATTTATCCTTCGCGATATTAGAGGTAGTGTAGTCTATGTATATCCTTTCCAATATAATGCAAAACAGAATATTTTAAGAATTTATGAAGATGTAACTGTAAAACTTACTGAAAACGGTTCAACTCCTATAAACCCTATTACAAGCACTCCGCAGCGTATGGCAAAAGCAATGAATTCATTATACAAAACTGTATTCATTAACTATACTGAAACCAGATTTGAACACGAATTAGATCAATTTGGATCTATTCTTGTTATTTACACTCCCCGTGATGCTGCTGCGATTGCACCATATATAGAGTGGAAAAGAGAAAAAGGAATTATTGTTTATGAAGAAGAAGTCGCTACTGGTACAAATGTAACTTCTCTTGTCAGTTCTCAATTCACTGCTCATAATGATATACTTTATGTACAAATTGTGGGTGATTGGAATGACATATCAGGAACATCAATAAGTGGAACGGCAACTGATCCAACTTTAGGATGTCTGCTTGGTGGAGATAACTATCCGGATCTTATCGTAGGAAGATTCTCAGCTTCCAACGCTGATCAAGTTATAACACAAGTTGATAAAGCTGTTAACTATGAAAAAACCCCTGAGATCGGTGGGGACTGGTATAGTAAAGGTTTGGGAATTGGTTCCGGACAAGGCGCTGGAACTGGTGATGATGGTGAAGCAGATTATGTTCATATTGATGTGATCAAAGATGATAAACTCCTTCCATTTACCTATACTGAAGTAGCAGAAGCATATCAATATCCTTCCATGGCTCTAGTATCAGGTCCTGTAAATGACGGACTTACTATAATTAATTATTGCGGTCACGGTTCTACTACAAGCTGGGTTACTTCAGGCTTTAATAATTCTGCCGTTAACAATCTTTCAAATGGTGATAAGCTTCCATTCATTATTTCAGTTGCCTGTGTTAATGGAGATTTCCAAAATAATGAATGTTTTGCCGAAGCCTGGTTACATAAATCAGGTGGCGGTGCTGTTGGAATGTTAGCATCAACTATTAATATGAGCTGGTCTCCTCCCATGAGAGGTCAAGATTATATCAACGATCTTCTTATAGGTGGTTATAATTATGATGACCATCCTGGACAAAATGGAATTAATACTGATGTTCAGAAATTGACTTTTGGTTCAATGTGTTTTAATGGTAGTATTCTGATGACAGTAGAAGATTACAACTACGGTTTAGTGGAAATGCAGCATTGGACAATATTTGGTGATGCATCACTTCACGTACGAACAGCTACTCCTCAACCACTTGCTCTTTCTAATACTACAGTTTTAATGGATGTAGAATTTACAACAACTGTTACTGCCGGTGGAACTCCAATAGAAGGAGCGGCTGTAACATTTTCTCAAGACGGTGAAGTTTTTACAGGCATGACTGATAGTAACGGAAATGTAACTATAGATCATGACCTTATTGCTGGTACCTGTACTATGGTTGTAACAGGTTTTAACACAGAAACAATTTATGATGATAATGTTACTGTTATTCCTCTCGGTGGACCTTTTCTGATAATTGATTCATTTACCAGTCATGATAATAACAATAATATCCCTGAATATAATGAGACAATAACTTTAGATGTAAACTTGGAGAATGTAGGTACTGAAAGTGCTAATAATGTTAATGCTACTCTGAGTACAGCTGACAGTTATATCACAATTACAGATGCTGTAGAGACAGTTGCTCTTATTGAAGCTGATGAGATAGTTTCTCTTGTTGATGCATTTGTTTTTGATACTGCTAATAATATTCCGGATCAGCATACAGTTATATTTAGCTTAGAAATGGCTGCTGATGAAGACACCTGGACATCACAGTTCAATATTACCTTCAATGCACCGGCTTTTGAAGCTGGATTTATGGTAATAGCAGATTCGGGTGGAGACGGCATACTTGATCCGGGAGAGACAGCTACACTTTCAATCCCGCTAACAAATTCAGGAAATGCAACTTCAGAAGATATTGTGGCAGTTCTCACCTCTTCCTCCCCTGATCTTATTATTGTTACTAATGGTACATATAACTTTACCGGTCTTGATCCGGCTGAACAAACAATTGCTACATTTGATATTGAAGTAGATGATGATGCAACTACAGGTATGATCGCTACACTAGACTTAATGGTAACCAGTGGCGACTACACCAACGCTTTTCCATATTATCCTTCTATAGGACTTATTATGGAAAACTTTGAGACTGGTGACTTCTCACTCTTCGATTGGCAGATGGGAACATTTGGCTGGGATATAAATGATGCAAATGCCTATGAAGGAATTTATTGTGCTGTTTCTCAAGATATCAATGACAGCCAGACAGCTTCCCTTAGTGTAACAATGGATGTTG
>Ga0307990_1000009_pt1:45000-170039 | contig 170039 bp, 153 predicted proteins | sample EllFjometagen129_FD_203168 | JGI IMG/M metagenome (GOLD analysis project Ga0307990, IMG submission 203168) | Marine microbial communities from Ellis Fjord, Antarctic Ocean - #129 | ecosystem: Environmental > Aquatic > Marine > Unclassified | place: Southern Ocean | collected... | reverse complement strand
GGATGAAGTGTAAACCCTATCACTAACATCTTTATCTGAAGAAAAAGTATGTTTAAGGATGCTTAGAATAACTGGTTCACCAGTCGAATTATAATATGCATCAACGGCAAATTCCTCGCCATTAATATATTGTTCAATAATAAATGAACTGGTGTCTAATACTTCTTTAGGATATAAATCTTTAATTTGTTCTATTTCTGCGATTATTAAATCAATTGTGTTAATCCACTCCTTGCAACTTGAAACTTTATAAACACCCATGCTAAAAAAACCAACCTTTGGTTTGATGATGAATGGTTGTGTAATTTCTTTAAACTGAATCTTTCTCAAGTCTTCAACGCAAACCCCTTTGAAGTAGAAACTTGGAAATATTGATTTTGTTAATTCTCGAAATTTTAACTTGTCTTTAAATAACTCTATTTTTTCAGGAAGATTGCTGAAAGCTAAATTTTTCGTTATCCAATCTATTGAATTTTCAGATGTCATATACATGACAGGATTATCTGTCTTTCTGGCTATTTCAATAGCTTCATCTTCACTGATTACCTTTGTGCCACTATAAAGACCTAACTTTTTTGCTATTTCTGTACCGACTACAGGGATGACATTGTCTTTGACAGTCATTTTGAAAAATTCCGAAACATATGGCTTATCTACAAAAAACATTATTTTCTACCCGTGGCTAAATTTTAAAAGCATAACGCCCTAATCAGCGGCCCGGCCTTTTGGGTCCGCTGAATTAGAGTGGTTATCTGCGGTGGCAATGTGTCGAAATATATGGATTCAAGCTGCATCTAATCGTCTGCCACTGTATTGCCTTCACCAAGATCTTCAACATCTTCTATAAGATTTTGGGGAAGTATGGTTGTTACCTCACCGGCTGGAAGCTCTTGCACATCTTTGAGTTTCCTTCCAATAGCTCTTGACCTCACCTTGGCCTTTTCGATTGTGTTCGATGCCTGATGCAGCTTCTTTTCCACTGCGGCCAAAATATCGCCATACTTCGTCCACTCGGTCTTGACCGCCGCGAGGAGGTTCCATACCTCGCTTGAACGTTTCTGGATGGCCAGCGTACGGAAACCCATCTGAAGGCTACTCAAAATTGACCACAATGTAGTTGGGCCAGCGATAACCACACGGTACTCTCGCTGGATAACTTCTATTAAACCCGTCCTGCGAATAACTTCGGCAAAGAGGCCCTCTATGGGCAAAAACAAGATGCCGAAGTCCGTGGTTTTTGGCGGGTTTAAATACTTTTCGCTGATGTCTCGTGCACAGGTCTTGACACGGTTCTCTAATTGTTTTCCTGCCTTCTCCACGCCTTCGACATCAGCCCGTTCTTGAGCCTCGATCAAGCGTTGATAGTCTTCGACAGGGAACTTGGCGTCAATCGGGAGCCAAACGGTCTCATCTTGGTTCGCACCTTGTCCCGGCAACTTGATTGCAAACTCGACACGCTCGCCACCACCCTTCGTGGCCACGTTGTTGGCGAACTGATCAGGATTGAGCACTTGCTCCAATAGCGTACCAAGCTGCACTTCACCCCACGTTCCACGCGTCTTGACATTTGTAAGCACCTTCTTGAGGTCGCCAACGCCCGTGGCGAGTGTCTGCATTTCTCCAAGCCCCTTATGCACCTGTTCCAGTCGTTCGCTGACCTGCTTGAAGGACTCGCCCAGACGCTTTTCCAGAGTCCCCTGGAGTTTCTCGTCAACGGTTTGCCGCATTTGATCAAGCTGTTTGGCGTTGTCAATCTGCATGCTTTGAAGTTTGCCTTCCACCGTGACCCTGACCGCCTCCAGCTTCTTCTCATTTGTATCCGAAAGCTTCCCAATCGTAGATGACATGGCCTCAAGTTGGATTTTTTGGATATTGGCCAATTCGCCCATTGTCTTGGTGGTGGCTTCCGTGATCCCCTTGAGTGCTGCAATGACCTCTTCCCTTAACTGTTTCGCTCCGGTGGTGGATTCTGTTCGGATACCATCAAGTTTCTCGCTACTGGTCTTCGTCAACGATGCAATCTGCCCGGAGAATGCCTCAAGCTGAACTTTTTCGGCGACGGCCAAATCTTTCATGGTCTTGGCCATCGTCTCCGAAATGTTCTTCAGCGTACCCACGACTTCTTCCCGGAGTTGTTTGGCGCCGGTTGCAGACTCGGCACGGACACCATCCAGTCGCTCACCGCTTGCTTTGGCGAAGGATGTAAGCTGACCCGAAAAAGCATCGAGTTGCCCCTTCTGTATGCTGGCAACATCCATCATTCGTTGTACCACGGAATCACCGAATATCTTGAAGGCTTCAGTGAGTTCCTGTCTTTGATCTTTCGCTGCCTTACCCTGTTCGTCTCTGCTCTGGGCCACTTCTTCTCTAACCGCACGCTCGGTACGTTCCTGTGCCTTTTCGAAAGCATCAAGACGGGAAGCAAGTGTGGCGGTATCGGCTTGCGATACTTTCTTTAAAAGCATGAGCAGGATAGCCACAGTGGCGACCAGTAGGATGACAGTCACGATCAATAGAATATCAGTCACGGACCTCCTCCTCCGAAATATTTCTTGTTTGGGTCATCATATGGCAGAGAATCGCGGCGCTGACCCGCGAGCATCGCAGGAGACGCAGGGTGCTTGCACCCTGAGGCTCCGAGAAGCGCAGTCGGTCCAGTGCCTTGTTCTGGCGCAAGACGACAGAACAAGGCACTGGACCGAAGTCAGCGCCGCGATTCTCGGCGACGAAGTCGCCGAGAACAGAGTAAATCACCGGTTCATCCGGTGCATTGATTCGTTGTGTCATATAGCAAGACCTGACCCCGTTCCTCCTACAGCTAAACCCCAAGTTTCCTCACTGCCGCTATTCCTGAGGGAGTGGCTTTTTAGTGCGGTGCCCTGGCTTGGCCAGAATTTCCACATAAAACGATTTGAACTGCTGTTCTTCTGCTTTATCAATGAATTGGTTGAATTCAGACAGGTGAACTTCCAGGGAGTCTTCTGCAGTAGAACCGAACTTGCAGTCAAAATCCCAAAAATCAACACCTTCCGGTAACTTTTTGTTACGCTCTCTCTTGACGTACTTTTTGATATCGCGTTTGACCGCTTCAAAAAGTCTGTCGACTTTGATTTTCGGATGGGTTAATTGAAATGTTTTTTTCATGTTTATCCTTCTAAATTGTATTGAACAAAGGGCAAAATAGCACATCTGACGCAGATATTGAGCATAAATCCTTATTATTTTTAAAAGTACCTAACGATTCTCTCGATACTGATGCTGCAGACCTTTGAGGAAATTGCGTAAAATCTGATCTTTACAGGCCCGGTAATGTTTATTGCCAGGCTTACGGAAAAATGCACTCAATTCATGTTTGCTAATGTGCACATCAACAATATTGAGAATTTTCAATATATCCTCGGCTTGTAAATTTAAAGCAATTTTCAATTTTACCAAAACAATGTTGTTGGTTAGGCGCTTCTCCGGCTTGGCCGGTGGCCCTTCTTTTTTGCCGCGCATATCGTTAATCAGGCCATTGAGGAATATTGCCAACTGGCTGTCGCTACAGGCCTGACAGGCAGGATCATCCTCTGTTTTCAGCCAATCGCATATTTGTTCGCGGGTTACTTTATGATCAGCCAGTCCAAAAATCGAAATCATTTTTGAATCATTATAATTAAAAGTATAGCGGAGACGCCGTAATATATCGTTATTAGTCATTAAGTTTCCTTTTCTTTTTTGGTTACCCTCTTCTTACTGCCAACCCTGGTTTTGCTTAAGCCGCTTGAAGTGCACAGTCTGGTGGCCGCAGACGTGGTGGTTATTGCCACCTCAAAGGCACGTCGTAATATGGGACGTACCACGGTTTTCTGTTTCTTAAAGAGTTTCAATGTATAGGAGAAGTCCTAATCAACAAGCAGTTTGAAAAATTTAGAGCTTATATTTGGCAATCTTAAATCGCATAACAAGTGTGTAGAAAAAACCTAAATTTACATTTTTCAATATTTTATGCTAACAAAATCAACATATTAAGGATTGAAAAATCGCCAAAATAGACTTATTCTACAGATTCAACGCCAGGAATAAGGGGCGGCGGAACGCCGTCCCATTTCATTCCTTTGTTAGCCTTTTTGCTTTAATATCGCTTCTATATGCTGCCGAAGTCCTTCTTCGAGCTTTCCTTTGCCTCCAATTGAATTTTCGTAAAATAGTGTTCTAAACGAAGACACATCGAAGGGTAATTTGGTTTCCTTTTCAGCGATGAGGATTGTAGGCTTATTTAATGCGTGTGCAAATCCAACCTCATAGAAGACGTTCACGTTAACCGGGCTTATGTCAGCTATTATAATTTTCGATTCGTGTATTGCCCGAGTTATGTCTTGTATGATTAAGCCAGGACCACTTTCTTCATCTATCCTGAGGACGTCGAGATTTTCTTGCTGACAAACTTTTTTGATAACTTCAAAATAGACATCATTATATTGGGAGCCAAATTGCATAACCACAAAAGCCTTCGGTTTAACAGGCTGTAATTTGAAATTTGTAAATTCAATGTCTGTTTGGTCCATACAAAACAGTCCCACTTGGCTTTGTGAAAGAGGAAAAGGAAGAGTATGTCTTAGTACTTCAACCCCGTCCAACTTTAAGGATACTGTGGCCCCCTGTAGAATTGCTTCAAGGTGATACATTCTGTTCGGTTCTATTGAATTAGGCGCCCCGGATACAGCATGGTTAGTCCACTTGGTATCAAAATGTCGAATAGAAAACAAATTGACATTCCCAATGCCAGCATCTACTGTGTATCGGTTTTGAGGGTCATAGTACAGAACAATATCGGCGCAACTACTTGCATGCATACCTTTGAATTTGACATTTACTGAGATTGTTCCTTCAGAAAAATATTGGTCGCAAATGAATAACCCGACTTCTGATCCCTCTTGTGGACCAGACTCTCCTTCAAATTTGGTCTTGCCACCTTTAAATATAAGGGCATCTTTCTTTTGGGCCATTCTGCCCATAATGGGCATCCAGTTGTTCTTCATTTTTGTCCCCTTTTGTATGATAGGGCTAATCGCGGCGCTGACCCGCAAGCATCGCAGGAGCCGCAGGGTGCTTGCACCCTGAGGCTCCGAGAAGCGCAGTCGGGTCCAGCGCAAGGCGACAGAACAAGGTGCTGGACGAAGTCAGCGCGGCGGCTTTTTGCGTCCGCTGAATTAGTATTGTTATGTGCATTAATGATCCTTTTCACCGACGACTAAAAAATGCTTTGGTAATTCATTAAAAAAGTCTACATGTTTAAATCCAGAATTCACCAATTGTTTCTTGACTTGCTCAGGTAAACATCTGATTTGCGTTGGAGGTCCTTCAGTCATATTTTTCTTTTTCCAATCAACAATAAAAATATTCCCCCCAGGTTTCAAGATTCTATTCGATTCTTCAACCGTCAGAGATGGATTATCTAATTCATGATGCAGGTTTATCATAAACACCAAATCTGCGATTCCATCATCAAGAGGTATAGAATCTTCTTCAGTTTTCACAGGAACAATATTGGGATGCTTTAGAACAACATTTTCCTTTATCCAGTTGATCATTACTTCGGATGAGTCACAGGCATAGATTGTCGAAGGTTTGGATTTTTTGGAGAAAAGCAACACTGAAAAATGCTGTTCCAGCACCTATATCGACAAATACGCCCGGTTTTTCTATATTCAATTTTTTCCAAACATAATCGGGAGGGATATCCAACAATCTTTGTGGATTATTCAATTTCTGCAATTTTTTGGGATCAAATTTTTTTTCGTTCATATGAAAACCTTGAATTTTTAAATATTATTTTTCACTTTCATTACCATAGACAAAAAACCTTTTTGTCACCTTTCATGGTTGCTCTTAGTTTCTCCATGTGCCTTAATGTAGCAATTTCCCGCTGTAAGTCATTCAACTTTAAACCAAGTTTTTTTGCCAAAAGTTCCTGCTCAATACCATCTGTTTCTTTTAGTACAACTAAAATATTTTCTTGTAGTTTAGTTAATGTAGAACCTTCACCAGCCATTGATTTCGCAGTATAAACAGCCCAAGGATCACAAATTTTCACAGGAGAAAGTGCCTCCATATAACAATCTTCACACAATATCTGCCCCATATATTCCGTCTCGTCACCCCTCTCGATTTGACATCCACACCTGTCACACTTCATTTTATTCCTCCTCGAATAAAATATTATTTTTCAATCATTCATTTTTCTTTACACATAATCGCGGCGCTGACCCGCGAGCATCGCAGGAGCCGCAGGGTGCTTGCACCCTGCGGCTCCGAGAAGCGCAGTCGGGTCCAGTGCCTTGTTCTGGCGCAAGGCGACAGAACAAGGTGCTGGACGAAGTCAGCGCCGCGATTCTCGGCGGCGAAGCCGCCGAGAACGTATTTTTCACCGGCTGGTATGCAGCGTAGCGAAACACCAGTCGGGTGTAAAAAATTGTTATGTTTCGTCTTCGAGGCTGAATTCCCCCTTCAATAACCTAAAAAAAACATCGTTTCGACTTGTAGCTAATTGAAAAATATCTTCATATGCGTACATTTCTATTCTGATTTCCTTAAATTGAGGAGCGGCAGCGCTGTTGATTCCTATGGAGAAATTCTCGTTAAAAAAATATGAAGAGTCCAGAAAAGAAATCTTATGCGGTGATCCCCCTATGTTGTTGGAATTTAGTTCCTTGTTTATGTCGCTCTTCCGCGCCAATATAATCCCAAAGTAAAGAATCCTATCAGGATCAACATCCCAGTTCAGTACTTTGGCTGGCTTTTTGTAAAACTGTGCGGCGTATCGCTTTACCTGCGCCACCATGCTCTCATACTTATTACCGGCATTGTGAGCACTAGATGTTGATTTGAGCTCCAGAATCAAAAGCTCTCTTGGACGGTTTGGATCATCTGACCAAAGATATATGTCCGAGGCTTCTTGCCCCTTACGTGTACTTAGGGCTCCAAATGTCTCAGAAAAGATAGTATACTTGTCATCGAGAATCCAAAGATTGTGAAGGTGATTCTTGTTAGTTGAAATACGGAAATTCTCACCACGCTTCAGAAACATATCATGAATATCGTCTTCAAGTTCGTTCTTTACTTCTCCTTCCTCATCGAATTTCCTAATCAGTTCCTCGAACTTCTTCAGGACCCTTTTTCTGTGGTCAATGTAAATATGAAGACTCGAGTTCAGTAATTTCCCAATCTCTTCAGTTTCTGATTCTTGACTTATCCAGTAGCTCTTCTCAGCTTTGCCTTTACTCTCTATTGCAGTGCTGACCAAATCAGTTTCTTTAAGGATTCTGTTTGTTGAGGCTGCCTTTTTTTCATCAATGAAAACTGAAAGGGAAAGGTACTTTTCTTTTGCAGTCTCAATACTTTTCTTAGTTTCAGCCCTGTTTTTTTCAATCTGCGAAGCAAAATGTTCATCAAGTGCAGTGGTCAGAGTGAACTGGATGTTTTCAACGTGCTCAGCTGGAATATCGATTTTATCGCCCTTCTGATCAACATTATCATCAAAGTATTCGGCTGTGAGAAGCCAGTCATAAGCGACTGGAAGATCAATCTCATATTCTATTCTTGCCTCTTCGATTTCTGCTCGGAGATGTCTCGCGAAGCAAGTGATTAGATTTATGGTCTTTGGTTTATCTTCTTTCGTAACCAACCAAATTTTAAACTCATATGGTGCATCAGGTTCATTTTCGAAATTGACTGTGAAAGGGATGCTTGTGACGTTCTTTTCTATGTAGGATTGGTTTATATTAGCCAATTGACCATTTAAGTCGATTGAGAGTTGAAGCCTTTCGTTTTCCATAAAAAATGGAAAGAAGTTTTCAATGAACCAGTTCTTGACTCTCTCAATGTCGGGGTACTTTGTAAAAAAAGTGTTGGCTCTTTTGTAGGTCTGTTGTTTTTTAAGCTTTAACGTCAAGATTGTTTCAGAATCAACTTTATCGGTTTTATCTCCTTCAGATACTTCAATGTCAAACAGGGGTAATGAGACCTCAGGATAGTTGAAATGCTTCTGCCTATACTCACCATTCTCATTCCTATAAACCGATTGGTAGAAAGCTTCATCTGAGAAATAGACAATAGCTAGGCGGCCTTGGCCCATCGGATGAAAGTGTAATTTTTCTTTTTGAGAATTTTTTGTATCCAGGTGCGTGAAGTATTTCCTGTTGAGGTCTGTAAAACCTTCGCCGTTGTCTTTAACCACAATTTCGACGTTGTTTTCTCCCAGGTCGATAATTACTTCGACCCGAGGCATGTATTGTGGATCATTTTCATACTTGTCCCTAATGATCGTTGCATGTATAGCATTTGAGACAACTTCTCTTATTAGGTATCCAAACTTTTCTCTGGAGCTCTTGTAGATTTTCTCTGCTCTGTAATCAACATCAGATTTCTGCTCCATAAATATTTCCTCCAACGAGATTGTTAAACAACAACTTTTTTACAAATTGAAAACATAACGCCGCGCATCACCGGACGCCGAAACGCGTAGCGTGTAGGCGTTCCGCTGTGAATGCGCTTGTTATCTTCTTCTAGCAGCTACAGGAAGAAGAGAAGGTTCTTCACCCGATCGATAAAATCAGCCAACTTACCTGGGCCATTCAATATGTATACAGTATATTCTTGGCGGAGGAGCTCGGTTTTCACGAGCTTGTATATCTCTCTATAATTGCGAAAATTCTCTGGCGTTATGCGCTCCAGAACATCATTTATGGAAGAAAACAGCTCCTGTACAGCAAGGAAGCTATCCTCTACCTTACCTCGCCGAAGCGGAACCAAGCGGTAATTGTATATATTGCCCTCGAACACCTGAAAAAACACAACAGACGGATATACTAGGCGAGACTCATCGTCAAATATTTCACCCATCAAATGTGAATAGCTCTTAGTCTTGGTGGGTCGAGATGCAGAGAAGGATGTCAGCATCTCCATCCCTTGAAAGCCTTCAGTTCGGGAGTCCGTTTTGTCAGACATGGCGAAGACCATCATTCGATCCCCAGAACTGCGGTCCAATGCTTCCCAGTAGTCGGAGTCCCGGAGTGTCTTTCTAAATTCTGGTGTAGTCTCGTCGTAAACAATGAATCCAAACAGCAAGACATCGTGATGAGACTGCAAATCGGAACATAGAGAAACCAACGAGGAAATGAATTCTTCCCCTTTTAGCTCACGGATGCGCTGCCGCTTCTCAGCGATGCCTTCCATACGTTCCCCCTTCCGCAGTGATTGAAAAGATAACGATGAACTGTGCGGCGCGCTCCTTTGCGTCCGCACAAGTGATTGGTTATGAGCTCCTCTCAGTTCTCAGAGCATCTAAAAGGTTAAAAGTTGCTCGTTCCCATCTATCTGTGGGACCAACACTATGGCCACTAGAATTATTTGTTAATATGGATTCCAGATCCCTAAGAAGCTCTGCTGTTGTATTCAATAAATCCTTTATTTCATCCGGCTTAATACCGTGCTTTTTATACAGCTCGCTTGGATCAACATAAGCCTCTTTGTGTGCGATTATTCTCGATCTAATGGTTTTTATATCCGAAACTAATGTTGCAAATGGCTTCAGCTCTTGATCAAATCTATCAGCTAACTCAGTCAGACCATTTTTAATCATTACCGACTTTAAGGCTCTAATATTATGAGTTCTATCATCTGAGTCAAATAGACATGATGCTTCAATGAACATCAATTTATAATTACCGCTATTGGCCGCATGAAAAAAATCTACATACCGATAGTCATTCATGTCATCTATGTATTCTTCAATTGCTTTACCTTTGCCTCGCAAGGTGAACCATATCTGATAATGAGCCAATGCTGAATTTTGGCTATTTCGTACATGCTTGAAACATTCGACCAGCTCTTCATTCATGCTTAGTTCCTATTAAGCTCATAATCGCGGCGCTGACCCGCGAGCATCGCAGGAGCCTCAGGGTGCTTGCACCCTGAGGCTCCGAGAAGCGCAGTCGGGTCCAGTGCCTTGTTCTGGCGCAAGGCGACAGAACAAGGTGCTGGACGAAGTCAGCGCCGCGATTCTCGGCGGCGTAGCCGCCGAGAACAAGTGATTATACGGATCTGGATATCATCACATTTGTAATGATATCCGTCTCTAAATTCCACCTTTTGCTTCATGATACATACCATAATCAGTGGCGGTCAAGTCAAGTGAATCTTAATGCCTCATTTGGGGAAAGCGGTAGAATGGGTCTTTCAATATTTTCCTTCCCATTTTATGTAGAAAAAGGCAACAAATTATTTTAACTATCTAATATTCATGAAAAAATAAGCCATATTTAATTACTGCTTATTTCCCCCCTCCGGTACAACTTATTTCTTTTTAGCAATTTATAAAGCATTTTGTCCATTAAATTATTGGGTTGTATTTCAGCACAATTATGATGCCCTTGTCTTGACGAGGAAAAATGGGGCGTTATCTCCTCAAGAAGCGCTGTCATCTCCTATGTTATCAGCCGTATCCTCACAGTCGTTTTGCACCAAACAAGCATATACCAACAACCACAGGCCCCTCACCCAAGAATAATCTAATTTTTCTTCTCTACTCGATATCACTTTTTAAATTTAACAATACATCCCCTCAAGGCATATACAAAGGGTTAACGAATAACAAGAAACGGCATGGAGGATTTGGAAGGCGCGGTCGTCCTGTACATCTCAATCAGTTTGACTGCTAATCAATCTCATAATATCCATTCTTGGGCAATTTAAGCGAAAGAAAGGGGTCAGCCCTGGAAAATAGAAATTAGCTTCTTTGCCTGATTCCTTATCTTCCTGTTTTCCTCCATCAACCTCTCTATCTTTATACCCGCCTTGCTCACCGCCTGCGCCTTCATCTTGAATATCTTCCCTATCTCCCCGTTTGTTAATCCCGTGTACCGCCTTATCAAATATATCGCTATCTGCTTCTCTAACGCAGGTCTTGTTTTGCTATTTATCAGCTTCTCCGGATTTTTCTTGTATCTTCTCGCTACCTCCTCTATTATTATGTCCGGCCCTATTCCTACATTCAACTCTTTTCTATACGATATCTCATCACTCTCTACCTGTGTCTTAAGCTCTTTCAGCTTCTCCTTTATGAATCCCACTCTGCCCAACAAAAATCCTCCATATACATCCTTGAATATGTTATCTTCTTCTCCCGACATCCCATCTACAAACAACTTGTAACTTCCGCCAGTCATGTCAAGATATTTGTGTATCTCTTGCTTATCTATATACGTATCTTTCCTCTTTCCTGCCTATATATGCCTGAACGGAAACCCTAAATTTTGTTTTCTCAATTTAGGTCGTGGACAATTAACATATTAAGGTTATTGCCTTTTTTAAATTCAAAACTCAAAACTTAGAACTCAAAATTGTGTCTGAACGGCCTTTTCGTTCAGACACTATATACGCCTTATAACTGCTCCACTTATAACCTCCGGGGTTCTCTACCATCTTCGCCCTTACCGGATTTAAATGAATGTACCTGGTAAGCTCCTGAAAATAACTGTCTGCATCTATTACCAGAGACTTGTATCTCCCCTGAAATAAATGCCCGGTTCTTCCCCTCTTTACGTTGAAATACGTAGTATAGGAACCGTTAATATAATGCATGATCTTGGATAAATTGGGTAAGGATTGTAGCATCTTAGAAGGCAATGCCAAAGATTAAATTCTATTTTCCAGGGTGACCCCTTTATTCTCATTTCTTCTTTTTAATGAAAGTGCTATTCGCTTTCTCGGGACATCAATTTCCAGGACGCGGACCATCAGCTGTTGACCTATTTTAACGATTTTTGTCGGGTCTTTCACAAAGCGGTCTGCAAGTTGACTGATGTGGATAAGACCATCCTGATGAACGCCGATGTCAACAAAAGCACCAAAACGGGTTACATTGGTGACAATTCCGGGGAGCCGCATCTCCGGGTAAAGGTCCTCAATGGTATTGACACCTTCGGTGAACTGAAAGACTGTAAACGCCTTTCTCGGGTCGCGGCCTGGTTTTGCAAGTTCCGCCATGATATCGTTCAGGGTCGGAAGTCCAACTGAATCAGAGAGATACTTTTTCAGGTTGATTTTTCCCCTGACAGTTTCATTCTGAATCAGCTCTGAAACTGAGCAGTTCAGATCCTTTGCCATCTGTCCGACAAGGTCATAGCGTTCTGGGTGGACGCCGCTTGAATCAAGGGGATTCTTTGAGCCTCTGACACGAAGAAATCCGGCACATTGTTCATAGGCCTTCGGCCCAAGACGGGGTACTTTCTTGAGTTGTTTTCGTTCAGCAAAAGGGCCGTTTTCCTGCCGGTATTGGACAATGTTTTTTGCCAGCGTCGGGCCAAGGCCGGAAACAAAGGTGAGAAGTTGTACGCTTGCCGTGTTTACTTCCACTCCAACACTGTTGACGCAACTGACGACTACGTCCTCAAGGCTCTTTTTCAGTTTAGACTGATCAACATCATGCTGGTACTGACCCACGCCTATGGATTTGGGATCTATTTTTACTAGTTCCGCCAGAGGGTCCTGCAAACGGCGGCCGATGGATATAGCACCGCGAACCGTTACGTCAAGGTCGGAGAATTCCTCCCGTGCCGCATCCGAAGCCGAATAGATAGAAGCGCCGCTTTCATTCACCATGGTAATAATGATATCTGGAGAAAGGTTCAGGCCGAGCACAAAGGCCTCTGTTTCACGGCCAGCTGTGCCATTGCCAATGGTAATGGCTTCCAGTTTGTAAGTCTCACAGAGTCGGCGTACTGTGTCACCGGCCTGGTGCAGTTTTTCTCCACCATGAGTCGGGTAAATGACTGCATGATGAATGAGTTTGCCCTGCCCGTCGAGGCAGACCAGTTTGGCGCCGGTCCGGAAACCCGGGTCAAGGGCCATTAAACGTTTCTCGCCCAACGGCGAGGCAAGTAAAAGTTCCCGAAGATTTTCAGAAAAAACTGCTATTGCCTCTGCGTCCGCCTGTGCTTTAAGGTTGCTGCGAAGTTGATTTTCAAGCGATGGCGCTAGAAGACGTTTATAACTGTCTTCCACTGCCAGTGTCACATGTTTGCCGGCAAAATCGTTTAGTTTAATGAATTTTTTCAGTAAGAACTGAATTCCTTTTCCCTCGGGGGGACGAATCGCCAGGCTGAGAATTTTTTCACGCTCTCCGCGCAGCATTGCAAGCAGCCGGTGACTTGGTGCTTTGGCTGCCGGTTCCCGCCAGTCAAAATAATCCTTAAACTTAGCCCCATTATCCTCATTCTTTTTAACCAGTTTTGATTGAATTGTACTCTCCCTGGCAAAAAGTTGTCGTAATACCATCCGCACTTCGGCATCTTCGCTGACCCATTCAGCAATGATGTCCCGGCTGCCTGCCAGTACATCCGCCTCGTTTTCGCAGCCTTTTTCGGGGTCAATAAAGGCTGCCACTTCAATCTTTCTCCCATCCTGGGCGAATATCTCCCTGGCTAACGGCTCAAGGCCTTTTTCTTTGGCAATAGTAGATCGGGTACGGCGTTTCTGCCGGTATGGCAGGTAGATGTCCTCCAATGTAGTAAGGTCCTGGGCTAGGCAGATTTTCCTATTGAGTATTTCTGTAAGCAATTTACGTTCGGTAAGAGAAGCAACGATTGCCTGCCTCCGTCTGTCAAGCTCGGCAAGTTTTTCAATCCTGTCCCGAACTGCAGCGATTGTTGTATCTTCAAGGGAACCGGTTACTTCTTTTCTGTATCGAGCAATAAACGGCACAGTTGCTCCCTCTTCGAGTAAAGCAGCAACAGCGGACACCTGTTGGTCTCTGAGATGCATTTCCTGCGCAATGATTTTATAATTTTGATTCATCTTTTATCCTGATAATAAAGTTTTGTTGCCTCTTCAGACAAATCTATGAGTGATCTCTGGAACCGGTAAATTGCCAAGTGTATGATATAAGGCTATTTCCCGTAATTTATCACTCCGAAAACCGTAAGATTTTCTGATGGTCAGTTTTGCTTTGTTGTTGAAGCCCTCGACCATACCAGATGAGAACTCTTTTTTAGCGCGAAAATAATTGAGAATCAGCTCTTGGTGTCCTCGAATCATTCGGGCAAACTTCTTAAGTTCGGGAAGGCTACGATGTCGCATGACATCTCTTGTCCACCCATCAATAAATTTGTTGGCCCAGGTGACGCTTTTGTATGTCCAGAGGTGGTCAAAATCTTCCTTGAACAAATAGGCTTTTACGGCACTTTTTGAGATATGCCGGTTTGCCAGCATCTTTAAGCTTTTTAACCTCAGAACGCCGCACATTATCAACAGCTTTATTGAGATGACCGACAATATGAAATCGATCAAGTACATGGATAGCATTACTGAAACGGTCAGCAATAACCGTAATATAAGCTTTCCACATATCGGAGCATACAAATTCAATGGCTTTACAGCGTTGTGCTCCCATGAAATCACAGAAAGCATACAAAGTTTTCTTCTTACGTTTTTTGCCGATCCAGAGCAAGCGGCGACAGTGTTTGTCGATCTGGTACACGAGAGTAAGATAGTTGTGGCCGCCATGTCAATATTACGGTTGGCAAGCCCCCATTCAACGACCCACGTTACAGCATCGGCCACAATATCCCAAGAAACCCTAAACGACTTGGCGGTATCTTTCCAAGACAATTTTCTTGCCCAAAACGCAAGGAAGGCGGCAAACTGTTTCGTAACCGGAGATTTACCCGTAGCCCATGGGAGCTGTTCAACAACAATTTTACCACAATGCCTACAGTCAACCCGACGCATTGTGTACAGTACAACGACCACAATATTCCAGATAGGTGGCAGCAAGAACTCTCGTTGATTTAAATGGTCATAGACCGGACCGGAGTGACCGCACCTGGAACAAACAGGTTTGCTGTTCTTTCTTGGTACAATAGGGATTAGTAGCCTGTTTGTGTTCCGGCATAACCGAGGGTTCAGAAAAACAAAACCCTTGAATTTTGTAACGTAATTTAGCAAAGTCTTTATGTGCATTCAGTCCTCCTTTTAGGATTTTCGTCGAGGCCAGTAAATTAGTTGCTGGTCGGACTGAATGCACACTTTTTTCAAAACATTTTTTTGTTTTGAAAATCAATAACTACAGGTCGAGTACGGATAAAATAGAAATCAAGGTCAAGCCCTACGGATCACTTCGTGAACTTTGATTTCTATTTTATCCATACTATTTCGCTTAATTTACCCACAGATTCATCGGAAGAGCCTTATCATTTACCCCAATCCCGATTTGATGGTTCAGCTATTTCATGGGCTATTTTTTCTCCTTGCCGTGAGTAAGCATCGGCCAACCTCTGTTCCTCGCTGAGAAACATATCGGGATGATTTAAATTAAATAGTCTCATTAGCCTTTGTTCACTATCTTTATGCTTCTCTAATCGACCATTACTTAAAATATGCTTAATATCTATACCAACAGATAACAAACTTCGACAAACTAGAATGGTTCTGTGGCAGGTAATTGGATCTTTTTCCGCGCACATAAGAGCTATACTAAACTTCTCCAATCCCTTTTTTATTCTCTCCAACCCTTTATTGAACGTGGGATTTTTCGCCACAAGTCTATAGTCAACTTTCCCATCTGTGAAATATTTTGGATCATTAATTCGCGCCCCACATTCTTCGCCCAAAAAGACATAAGCAATATTGTTTTTGTTGAGTTCCCCTTTGAGGTTTTCGCGATTGAATTCAGGTTTGAATCGGCTACAGGGTTGTGACCTAACATCAGCAATGGCTGTTATGTTGTATTTTTTTAAAGTATTGAGAAATACTTCTATTGAAAAAGATGAATAACCGATTGTGAATATCTCTTTAGTCATTTCTGTAATACCTATGAGTAACACCTAATTTCTTCATTGTATTCTGGGAATGTGTAAATCCCATTTACTTGCATCCAAAAACCATTCCTTCCATCATTAGTTTGATGAACACGTCCCAGACCTAACCGTATATAGAGTTCTTCTTGGGAATGAATAAAATCATTCAATTCGTCAATTTTATCTTCTACTGCATGCCGTTCAGCATACTCAAAAAAGCCCAAATCTGTGATGGATAAATAGCGAAAAGATTTGCCAGATTGATCGGTGAATATTACTCGTAGTTTCCCAGGCTTAAAACCGTCTTCAACAATACTCAGCTGATTTGGGTTCAAGGGCAATGTTAATATCGATTTGTCTGGAGGATTATCGTGTGGTATGTATTTTTGATCATGCGCGAGTGAAATTTCAAAACCTTCTTCGACTGAATTGAAACTAGTGTTTTTAAGTATACTCTTACCTAAATTGAGCGATTCTTTTCTGAAAATGCATATAAGTTGTTGATTTTATAAAATTTATTCAAAAACCCGTTTTCACCCATTGGGTGAAAGAGCTGATTATAACAATTACATATAACTTCCATTAGATAAGGTATTTTGGGGATTAAGAATCGCTCAATTTAGGTCTTAAATTCTCCCGAGGTACACGGACCAAAAAATTTCAATTTAGCTCTATTCCTATCTTCATTGTGCGGAGCAGTACATGCACGAGGTGTAAAATTACCTTCAATAATTGCACCAGGCAAGATATTGAGTTTCTGGCAAGATGGTTTTTGAATATATGGCATAGGCCTGATACATTCGTTTGTTTCAGGATTAATACCAGCAATACAAACGATATCTTTATTGGCGAACCTTGTCAGGTCTGTAATGATAATTTTCATTTTTTGCTCCTAGCCAAATCGCCGCGGATCAGTCGCGAGCACGTGGGCAAGCTCGCTTGCCTGCGCGCGTAGTCGACTGCAGCCGCTGGTTGTGAGGCGCGGAGCGTCCTCGACAATCGCGGCGCTGACCCGCGATCATCGCAGGAGACACAGGGTGCTTGCACCCTGAGGCTCCGAGAAGCGCAGTCGGGTCCAGTGCCTTGTTCTGGCGCAAGGCGACAGAACAAGGTGCTGGACGAAGTCAGCGCCGCGATTCTCGGCGGCGTAGCCGCCGAGAACGGTTGAACTAACTGGTTTTTACGCAGCGTAGCGGAGTAAAAAATCCAGTGAAGTGATTTGTTAGCCCTTTTTGACGACGTAACTAACTAAAAAAACTTATATTACTGCTTTAAATTCTATTTTCTCACTGCCAAATGTTGGCTCAATCACTTTATGTACACCATGTCCAGAATTGGCCTCTTTAAAAATATTTACCAATTGATATTTTGATAATATTTTTAGATCATTATTCAGACTTACAGGCGTACGATTCATATCGGACATCAATTCAGAGAAAATAACCCTTCTTTTTTTGCGTAAATATTGAACAAGCTTTGTTCTTTCCGGCTTGAGAATTGACATTAAGTCAACAGGATCGACCCAAATTATATTTTTTCTTGTTACTTTACGTTTCTCATCAATCTCTTTTGCCGTTTCCTTAGCCGAAGAGAAAAAATCTGAAAGTGAACCTGCTTTTAGTTCAACACTCATTTTATAAACTCCTTTACTTCATTTTCAAAACGTTCCACTAAATCCTGATAGGTTTTGAAATCAAGGGCCTCTGATATTTCACCAAAATAGCGTTTATTATGAAAATCATGGGTATTGTCATATCCAAGAACCCGGCCATTATCTCCTGAAAATATTAGATGGTTAATATACGCCATGCTGTATTTGACAATTTTTCCTTTTTCATTCTCCCAAGCCTCAATTTTAAGGAGACCGCCACCTCTTTTGGGATTAACGGGAAATTGCTCAGAAACAACTTTTTTAAATTTTATCTTCTTTCTTTTTCTCTTAACCATGCAACTAATATTATCAGGTAGAAAAAATTTTGTAAAGCTGTTTTCTTCGTTAATATTTCTATGTTATTCATTGGGTCATTAGGCTAATCGCGGTGCTGACCGGTGCTGGGGGCAGATCAAGCAAACGAAGTTTGATTGATCTGCTCACGGCATCCGGTCAAGCTCCTTGTTGTGTGCCGGGCAAGGCCCGGCTGCTAATTGGTGATGCCTGGAATTGTGACACAGGTCCCGAGCAAAGTCCATACCCAGCCTGACGGAGGCGAAGGGTAGCCAAAGGCAAGGGTGCTACAGCAATGTACGCCTGAAGGAGGCCGGAGGCCAAGGGCTATGTTGCATACTGCACCTCTTGTGTAGTGTGAACAGCGGTTAAGTGCGCGTTCCTTTTCAGCTGAGGAATTCGGTCTACGATTCCGGGGCCAGGATCGTCATAGAGGTAGTTACCTTCCTTGAATTCATGGGCAGTGAGCAAACCGAACTCACGGCACCGGCGGATCTTATCACAACTGACCCTAAGCCTGTCAGAAAGTTCACAAGCCGAGAGCTTGCCCTGTTGCCGGAGTCGCGTCCGGCGATTAGGTAAGCGATAGGCGCTACGGATACGCGCAACGTGTTCCGGTGTGAATATCTGACCGGTTCCACTTTTCATACCGCGTCCTGTAAGGATGTTGGCAACTTTGTATTCCGGATGATCGTCGAGGAGTTCATCAATGGCTCTGACAACTTCCGGTGGAGTCCGTCTTTGCTCCCATGCGGACTGGGACAACGGCAAGTTCAGTGTTCTGCATGTGCCGCCCTTGAAGCGGATATGGCAGGTCAGTTGTTTACCTTTGAGGATGGTCACATCTTCGATCAGCAGACGGACGATTCTCTTACGTTCGCGGTTGGGCAATGAGTCGTTTTGCCAGATGGCGGAGAAATCACTGGCGAGTGCCTTCAGTGTCGCAGTATGCTCTTGGTTAAGTGTTATAGCATCACGCTCCTTGGATGCTTCATAAACGCTCTGCGCTTCATCAAGAGCACGGAGTTTTTCGTTCCATTCAGCTTCAAGAACTTCGGCGACATACCGCTTGTCGGGATCGACTTTCAAGTATCGTCGACGGGCCAGATCTGCTTCGTAATGTATGTTTCGCGCAGTTAGATTATAACCACCTTAATTGACTTGTTTTTTTTCTTTTCCAGCACATTATCTTTAAATAGGAAGAAAAAAGCAAGAAGGAGGTTCTAACATGCGTGAGAATCCCAACGATCCTGCTTCCAAAAACCTGCCCCTACCTGACATACCCACTCTGATTCACCGTTGTCTGAAAGCCGAAGAAGATCGAAACCTTTCAGACAATTCCATAAAGGAGCTTCGGCGGTATCTGAATGAATTTTCAGCATATTGTCAATCTCAGGGTATCAGTTCCGTTGAAGAGCTGACGCCTTCATTTCTAAAAGCCTATGCCGACCATCGGTGTACGGATGACAAACCCACGCTCAAAAAGGCCGTGGTCTGGTCCCTGCGAAAGTTTGGGAAATATCTCGCCTTGCTCCAAGTTGTTAATAAAGACCCTGCCCAGAACCTTCGGCATCCGAAATTTCACCCCCGCTCAGAGCTGCCCGAATATCTTACCGAAAAAGAACTCCGCAGGTTTTTAGAATACTCGGCGATTCACCTGGAATCAAAGAATTTTGCAATTCTCAGCCTTATGGCCTCCACAGGGCTTCGGCCTGATGAAGTGGCCCATTTGAAGCGAAGCGATGTACACATTAAGGAGCATCTGCTTGATGTCCCTGTAAAAGGAGGCTGGATAAAAAAGACCCCTTTGAGCTGGAAAGCACAACAACTCCCATGGCTTGACCCAGAGCTCCTTTATCATCTTCAACCTCTTCATATAAGTTAACATCGAGCTTGGCAGCACGAACAATGCGATCTATATAACTTTGCATTTAAACCTCCTATCCCGGCGGGACGAATACTTCCGGCTTCTCACTGGCCACCGTCTCCATATAAATCGACCGGCTTGGGAAAGCAAAGGCCGTTCCGGCACCTTCCACTATTTCCTTTACTCCATATGCCAGTGTCTCCTTAATCTGAAGCCATTCTCCCCATTCCGTGGTTTTGGTAAAGCAATAAACCATGATATCAATGGAAGAATCACTAAATTTATCAATCCGGACAAAGGTGGGTACTTTTGGCGGTTTGGCAAAGTCATCCGATTCCAATATATAATTTTCGATACCGTCCCGAATAATCCGTAATTGATCCACAGTGGTACGATATTCCACGCCAATCACCCAGTAAATCCGCCGAAAAGTCATAGAGCTGAAATTAATAACGGAATTATCTGATAATTTGGAATTGGGAACGAAAACCGGGGCTTTGTCGAATCGCCTGACCAGCGTGGACCGGAAATTGATAGTCTCCACAGTACCTTCCACTACCCCATCCACCCTGATCCAGTCCCCCGGATTAAAACGTCTTTCGGCAATTACCAGAATTCCGGAGATAAGATTCTTGAATAAATCCTGTGCCCCCAAGGCCACCGCCACACCAAATAATCCCAGTCCTGCAAGGATAGGCCCGACCTTGATGCCCCAGATCTCCAGAATAGTTGCAGCACCGATGAAAATAAACGAAAGCCGGATCGCCTTAACCAACCATTCCACCATTGGTTTGGTAAAAACTGTTTCCAGTTTCTTAAATAAAAATGCAAAAGGTTCGATGGTGTTTGCCAAACCCCAGAAGATGGTAAATGCCACAAGGGACCGCACCAAATTATCTGCAAAAATTGCCAGATTACCACTCAATCGCAGATATTCGATGACGATAAACACACCCAGAACGATTGGAATAAATCGAAGGGGATTCTCCAGTGCTTTCAGGATATTATCATCCAGTTCCGTTTTTGTTCGCCGTGTGAGCCGGTAAATGCTGCCAATGACGATTTTGGAGAACAACCGTCTGAACAGGAAAAACACCATCAGGATGAGTACGGCCACGAACAACTGACCGATGCTAATCCCTAAAAACCCTTGGTGCCACACATCCTTAACCAGTATCCAAAATTCTTTCAGTTGATTCATTTGACTCTCGGGTGATAGGAAATATAGTCGAGTAGACCGGTTTCTTCCAATGCTACAGGTCGAGGTTTGTTTTCTCTGTTTTTGTACATCAGCCAAATATGGAGGCCCAGCCAGCAAACAATATACAAATCGCCCATGAAGTGCCAAGTCCGATTGCCAATCCTTTCACACTTAACCCTTCCATTTTCCCTCCTTATTTTTAAGTTTTCATATAATCGCGGCGCTGACCCGCGAGCATCGCAGAAGACACAGGGTGCAAGCACCCTGAGGCTCCGAGAAGCGCAGTCGGGTCCAGTGCCTTGTTCTGGCGCAAGGCGACAGAACAAGGTGCTGGACGAAGTCAGCGCCGCGATTCTCGGCGGCGAAGCCGCCGAGAACAAGTGATTATACGGATCTGGATATCATCACATTTGTAATGATATCCGTCTCTAAATTCCACCTTTTGCTTCATGATACATACCATAATCAGTGGCGGTCAAGTCAAGTGAATCTTAATGCCTCATTTGGGGAAAGTGGTAGAATGGGTCTTTCAATATTTTTCTTCCCATTTTATGTAGAAAAAGGCAACAAATTATTTTAACTATCTAATATTCATGAAAAAATAAGCCTTATTTAATTACTGCCTATCTCTAGCCTACAGGACAACTTATTTCTTTTTAGCAATTTATAAGACATTTTGTCCATAAAATTATTGGGTTGTATTTCAGAACAATTACTGATGTCCTTATCTTGACGAGGAAAAATGGGGCGTTATCTCCTCAAGAAACGCTGTCATCTCCTATGTTATCAGCCGTATCCTCACAGTCGTTCTTGATGTCGGCACTTTCACCAAACAAGCATATACCAACCAATCACAAGCACCTAGCTCAAGGATAATCTATTTTTTTCTCTACCCGACATAACTTTAGATTTGACAATCCATCCCCTCAAGGTCTATACAAAAAAATTAGCGAATAAAAAAACGGTGTGGACGAATTAAACGAAAGAAAGCGAAAGAAAGGGGTCAGCCCTGGAAAATAGAAATTAGCTTCTTTACCTGATTCCTTATCTTCCTGTTCTCCTCCATCAACCTCTCTATCTTTATACCCACCTTGCTCACCGCCTGCGCCTTCATCTTGAATATCTTCCCTATCTCCCCGTTTGTTAATCCCGTGTACCGCCTTATCAAATATATCGCTATCTGCTTCTCTACCGCAGGTCTTGTTTTGCTATTTACCAACTTCTCCGGATTTTTCTTGTATCTTCTCGCTACCTCCTCTATTATTATGTCCGGCCCTATTCCTACATTCAACTCTTTTCTATACGATATCTCATCACTCTCTACCTGTGTCTTAAGCTCCTTCAGCTTCTCCTTTATGAATCCCACTCTGCCCAACAAAAATCCTCCATATACATCCTTGAATATGTTATCTTCTTCTCCCGACATCCCACCTACAAACAACCTGTAACTTCCGCCAGTCATGTCAAGATATTTGTGTATCTCTTGCTTATCTATATACGTATCTTTCCTCTTTCCTGCCTATATACGCCTTATAGCTGCTCCACTTATAGTCCCCTGGATTCTCTACCATCTTCGTCCTTACCGGATTTAAATGAATGTACCTGGTAAGCTCCTGAAAATAACTGTCTGCATCTATTACCAGAGACTTGTATCTCCCCTGAAATAAATGCCCGGTTCTTCCCCTCTTTACGTTGAAATACGTAGTATAGGAACCGTTAATATAATGCATGATCTTGGATAAATTGGGTTTGGTAGTCTTTATCAGAAGATAGTAGTGATTGCTGCTCATTAATACGTAGGCAAGGAAATAAAAGTCATATTTCCCCTTTGCTGTCAATATATATTCGAGGAATTTCTCAAAGTCGGTATCGTTCAAGAATACTTTCTTTCTGTCATTACCGCGGCTGGTTATATGGTAAAAAAAAGCAATCTTCTGCTTGCAGCCGGTAAGGTCGTGCCATAATGCAAGGATTGTAGCATCTTAGAAGGCAATGCCAAAGATTAAATTCTATTTTCCAGGGTGACCCCTTTATTCTCATTACTGATCTTTTTTGGGCCGGTTGGTGATGCCTGTTGTTTTATCCACCCGGATTCGCAGCAGAGGAAGCGGTCTTTTTCCGTCCTGGTACCTGGCCTTGTATTTGTCGTAGGCAGCGGGCGGGAGACCGAGTTGTTTTACAAGGGCGTCCCATGCATTGTTAATATCAGCCTGATCTGTAAATTCCTCAAAAGCAGCATTGCCGAAACAGGAGACCGCCCGATAGGATTTGCACTGACGGTCGCTGTCGCAGACCTTGAAGCAGACATGGGAATTTACGGCAAGGCACCTGGCGGTCATACCACGAGGATGCACAAGACCACAGATGTCTTCGCCTTCCAGGAAATAGCTGAATTCTATGGCATATGGATTCCCATCAGGGCCGATCATGCAAAGGGTGCCCCAGCCGAACTCCCTGATTAGGTTGATTATGTCTGTTTTTGTCATTTTCCTCACGGTTTTTTTCCTGCGCAGGAATGTAATATCCGCATTCCATTCCGAATGACAGAAGAGCGGATTATGGCGATGCTACTCATAACTTCCCTTTCCCCCTTTCTGTAAGAAGGTATTGATAATACCATTATTATACCCATTATACTTCATTAACCTGTGGAGAAGGAGGTTAATGATAATGGCCATTAAAACAAAGCTGATCATTCAAGTCCCCAAGGATCTTTTAGATCGTGTAGACGACTATCGCTTTATGCATCGCAAAAGCTCCAGGGCTGAAACTGTCCGTGAGCTTTTAGATTACGCCCTTACCTTACCGCCATATTTTAAAGACTGGGATTGGGAAAAGGCCGAAGCCGAAGCAGATGAAGCCATTAAAAAAGGTGAGCTTGTTGGCCCTTTTGATAATATTAAAGATGCCCTTAAATCACTCAAAGAGACGAGGGTATGAAGTTAATCTTCACCGCAGCTCTGCGCAGATGAACAGTAAGTCCAAATTGTTCATCAGAAGAAAATTGGACCTTGCGGTTAAGAAACTACTCAAAATCAATCACGGAAACACGAAACAAGACATAAAAAAGATGAACGTTCAACGTCCAACATCGAATGAAAAACGAATATCCAATACCAAACATTCAACGGCTATTTCAGTGAAGGCTCACTTGAAATCCTTTTCGCCAAATACCTCTGCTTGATATACGTCTACGTTGGTCGCTGGGTCTTTCCATGCAGTTGCCGGCATGCCGCCTTTTAGACACAGCTGTTCCAGGAACAGCTCCTTGTCCGGCAATTGCTCCCAGACTTGGGGGAGGAAGGTCGAGCTGTACATCCCACGAGATAGAATCACTCCATGGACATTAGGTCGAAGCTGACGCTTCAGATCGTCTCCATCCTTGAAGTTCAGTCTCTCCGGCACTGATAGGATGCTTACCTCAATATCTATCTCGGGCAGTTCCTCTGCACTCAAGCGCGGGAACCTCAGATCTTGGAAAGCTGCGTTTTGGGCGTTTCTTTCTATACATTCAAAAAGGGGACATACAGGTTCTATGGTTCCGATGCATCCCCGGAGTTGCCCATGTTTATGTAATGTGACAAAACAGCCCCTATCTTCTTTCAGAATGGGAGAGGGCTCCGGCCTCTTCACCTTGACGCCATTCACAAGCTTTGCCTCAATGGCAGAACGGGCAAGCCGGAGAAGGGCCTTTTTGTCCTGGGCAGATATGGATTCTTTCATTTTTTTTGACATCTCCTTTCTATCCACAAAGGCAATACTCGCATATCCCACAACATTGCCCTTGCCTCCTGCAGTATCGCCGGAATTTTTATAATCGATCAATTTTGCGTCCCAGTTCTTGATTTCGGCAATATACATCAAAGTCATAACTGCCTGCTTACCGCAGGCCTTGCACAGCGGCATACGGGAAAACTCGGCATTGGTGATGGCACTGGTGCAGATCCGGTCCAGGGAAACCGCCCTTTCATAAGGGTAGTAGTGGGAAAGATCCGTGCTTGCCACTATCAGTGTATTGCTGTCAATGTATGGAGCAATCGCTGCGGCAAGGGCCTTAGGATCTCCGCTGTTTATCAGAATCGGCACAATCTCAAATGCCTTCAGCATCACCTGTAGAAAGGGGAGCTGGACCTCAAGGGAATGCTCTATCTTGTGAGCCTCAGGGACAGGTTCAAAGATGGGCAGTTTCCTTAGCTTGAAAGCAAGTTGTGCCAGCCGGACATCTCCCAGGGGAGTCCTGTAGGCTGTCACCGAGGGAATGGATGGCCCTTTTAAGGGAAAATGATGACTCGGTCCAACAAGTATTACAGTCCTGGTGGCAGGGGCTATCTGCCTGTATCCTGCAGCAGCGACAATACCCGAGTAAATATATCCGGCATGAGGAGAGACCAGGCCCCGGATTGTTCCATTAATGTCAAGACCGGATGCATCTCTTAAAAGGATCCTGACTGTCTTACGGAGCTCTTCAGGGTCATTCGGGTAAAACTGGCCGGCGACCGCCGGTGGCCGTATATTTTGACTTTCCTTGTCAGAAGCAAATGAGGATTCCGCGTGCCAGCCAACGACAAATGCCAACACAAAGGTCATAATTGCAGTTCTAGTCATTTTTATCTAAATTGAGCGGTTAGCCTTTAGCGGTTAGTTATTAGTTTAATGGTTACAGGATGTTTAGCCATTACAAACTTTTACCCTGTTGAATGCAGCTTCGCTGCCCCCTTTGGGGATTCAACAGAGTGAACCCATTGGGTGTTATTTCTAATTAACGTAATGGCCTGATTTTTCAAAGCTAAACGCTAATGGCTAACAGCTAAATACTTAATTTATATTATACCAGATTTTGTGTAAGAACTCACATGAAAAGATTATGTTCTGCTTTGCTCGTTTGGAAAATTCTTCTTGGGAAAAATACACTCATCTATCTTTTTTGGGGAAATAGCACCCAAAACCCAGAAAAAATAACGAAATAAGAGTAGAAAAATGGCATTGTCCTTACGTAACAATCTTGCCGCAAGCTATGATATTAACAATATTGAATCGTTTTTCATCTTTTAGCTCTCCTGAGGCTATTATGCTATTATGTCATAATCCTCTCCATGGATCATCACCGAGAGTGTCTCCATGGCCTTGAACTGGTCCCCCTCGTCCCCTATAAAAGTATCTCATTCCCAATTATTTCAGCCGTCAAGTTCACCCAGAACCAGTGTCCCTATCTCTTGACATACTACGCTATGAAAATTATAATGGTCATAAAAATTATCAAAAGGAAATATAAATGGAAGATTTTCAGCAGATTTTACCGGTTACCAAAGTAAAGAGGAATCTTCTCGATATTCTTAAGCATATGGAAGAAGAGGAGGCAACCATCGCCCTTACCAGAAATGGTGAGCCAGTAGGAGTAATGATGCCCCTTTCCCGGTATGAAGCACTCATGGAAACCATTGATATACTGTGTAATAAAGAAATTCTCCACTCTTTGGAAAAATCAGAACAAGACTTCGAGTCAGGTAGGATCTTCTCACATGAGGAGGTCTGGAAAGATTAATGACCTATCGCCTTCTGTATTCCCAAACCTCCCGTGAGCAGATAAGATCTCTTCATCCTCAAATAAAACCAATTGTTAAGACACTCATTCAAAAACTCAGGGAGAACCCTTATTTGGGCAAAGCCCTTGAACGAGAACTTTCTGGTTATTATTCGCTGAGAACAAAAAGATTTCGGGTTATTTATAAAATCGACCACATGAACCATATCACCCAGATCCATTATATTGGTCATCGGAAAGATATTTATGAGGTCTTCAAGAAATTCCTCGCTAAGGGATAATTTTCTCATATTCCTTTTGGCTTATCTACTTTCGCCGAGCGCTCAAATTAGACGATATACTCCTCACCAATTACCGAAGGGTCGTAAAGATCCGGAAAGTAATAGGGAAAAACATCAATCGGCAGCCCGATTGTTAACGGCGCACGGTGGCTTTGTGACTGCAAAAGACCGTTCTCGATCAGCGCGCTGACAATTCGGCGTGCACTGCGCTCGCTCATGTTCAAGATCTCGACAGCCATGCCTCTTGGTACGGCACCCCGCATAAATACGGCCCTGAGTACTTTTGCCGCCTCAATACGCAAAGGTTTTTTATCATGTTTGGCTCGCGTTTCCACATACCAGTCGATCCGGCTTTCGATTTGATCAAGCCGTAGCAAGTCTTCCATAAAGCGTATTTGATCCAGGCAGATTTCAAAGAAAAACCTGCAGAAATCCGCCAGCAGGTCATCATCAAAATAGTGAACGTCATTTTGTTCATCAGGAGAATCAGTAGCCCATAGCTCAAACATATACCGCTTTTTATTTCTTGATAAACCTCGTGACAAAGACCACAGATTGCTTTTATTAACACCTATCCCGGCGAGATAAAGCCCTGAAAAAAGGCGGACAACCCGACCATTTCCGTCCCGGAAGGGATGCAGCCAGGTCAGCCGGTGATGACTTGCCGCCATCGCGATTAGACGTTCGTCACCATGAAACTGATCAGGGGAATAGCTTTGGGCAAAGGTTTTGAGCAATACCGGCAAATCCTGATGGGACGGCCCATGAAGTGACCGGCCATCCACGGAGACATTGACATCCCGGATTTGCCCGGGATTGACCGGCGCTTTGGAAAATCCTTTGGGGGTGTGTGTAAAAAGATGTTCTTCCGGTAAGTTGGCATAGAACGCAGCATGAATTTCAGACAAAAACCGCCGGCTGCAAATATTGAGCTTTTGCGGCGCATTCACAAATTCCATAAACCGTTTTTCGGTTTCTACATGGGCGGCACACAGTTCCTGCGCATATTTTTTCTCCGGATCCTGAGAAAAATTATTTTTTAAGGCCCTATTGATGTCCTGGATAGTTGTTTTATGGCCTTCAATAAGATTGCTGTAGTAGCTGTTGATGAGCCGGAGCTCGTCACCGAGCACAATGGCGGTCTCCCTAGCCACCTTACTCTCCAGCCCCGCAGAAGCCGCTATGATTTCCTGCGCCATATCCTTCAGGGGGCCTATATTGCCTTTTCCAGGCAGAATAGGTGTTAGATAATAAGCAAGATCTTTGCTTTTTCTGGCCGGTTCATTGGCCAGTTTGTTATTTTCCATAATGTGCTATTAATTAACACTATTTTTCTATTATAGCAATTAATATTTTATCTATTTTGATAAATATTGGCCGGTTCATTGGTTTGCAGCCACTTTACACCAAGCAATACTTTCCTACCAATAAAATGCTTTTATGCCGAGGACTTCGCCATACCTACGAATGAAAATTATTTTGTTCGTGTGTGTTCGTGTGTGCCTGTGGTTAATAACGGAATGCCGGAATCAAGAACTGATAGGCTGATAGGAATGGAGAGGCATTGTAGCAGCCTGTTGAAAAGGGTATAAATGCAGAGAATTCAACTTATTTATCTCCCGCTCCTTACTTGAACCGGTCGTTGAACACACTATGAGGCTAAAAAGAGCCTTTGGGACTATTTAACAGGAGGTGTTTATGACCCGTTGGAATAGACTATTATATTGTTCATTATTGGTACTTCTTTTTGCTAACGCAAACATTGACTATGCAAACAGCGAAACTAATGATTTGGAGGAAACTATGGTCCTTACTTCTACAGCATTTGAGCATAACGGGGAGATCCCAAGTTTATACACATGTGATGGGCAGGATATCTCACCACCGCTTGCCTGGAAAGACTTGCCTGAAGCGGCAAAGAGCCTAGTCTTGATTGTATATGATCCAGACGCACCAGACCCAAAAGCGCCGAAGATGACATGGGTGCACTGGGTACTTTACAATATGCCCCCTAATGTAAACAACCTTCAACAGGCCGTTAAATCTAGCGACCTTCCTTCCGGTACTTTGGAAGGCCTGAATGATTGGAAACGTACGGGGTATGGTGGTCCGTGCCCACCAATCGGTAGGCACCGATACTTCCACAAACTTTATGCACTTGATGAGGTACTTCCTGACATAGGAACTCCGACAAAGGCAAAGATAGAAAAAGTGATGGCAGGGCACATAATTGCCACAGTAGAGCTTGTGGGGACCTACGAGCGAACTAAATAGTGCCTGAACGGAAACCCCAAAGGGTTGCCGATTTCACCGAATCTGCTTTGTTGTCGGGCGTTTGAAGTACCAAAGTACGTCTGTGCACCCTCCGCCTCGCATCTTCGGCAAACTCGGCAACTGCATAATCCGGGTTCAAGGCCTGGCGCTGAGTTAAGGCTGCAACATTGCCTTTGGTTGCCAGGTGTGATAGGAATTTTTCAATATGTTTCGCATCAAGTTTCCTGGGGTGAGTTTTGCCTCCGAAAAACTGAGTGTAGCGAGCCTTTTGCAAAACTCATGGATTTTGTTTCGAGGGCAAGGCGCGAGGAGGTAAAAAAGCGCAGTGTACTGGGTATACATGAGCATTTTTCACCGACGAGCAACGCAGCCAACGGAGTACCTCCCGTACCTGGTCCAATAATTCGGCATTCGGATCTGGTCGAAATTTTGGTTTATTTTCCATGCTGGATATGACAATCTTACAATATATGGAAATTTACAAACAATATTTAATAAGTGGACCACTTTCCCCATATTGAACTGCTTGATATGGGAATAGATGGAAAATATGTCCATCTATATAGTTTAATATTATGGAAAATTTCCATTTATTACTCTGTTAAACTTCAAAAAACAACAAAATGAATATTGAACTTTTTATCAGCTATTTATTAGCCTCTATCATTATAGTAGCTATCCCTGGACCAAATACATTGCTTATCATAAATGATAGCGTTTATCATGGATTCAAAAATGGCACAATGACGGTTTTTGGAATTGTAACAGGAATGGCTGTCTTATTCTCCTTGTCATTAGCAGGAGTTACGACCTTACTGATTCTGTTCTCTTGGCTTTTCTCAGTAATAAAATGGGTAGGAGTATGTTACTTGTTCTACCTTGGAATTTCTCAAATCAGAGCTTCATTTAATTCTAATAGCAAGTTGTGCGAAAAAGTAAATGTGAAAAAGAGTTTTTTTACTAAAGGCTTTTTGATATCTGTCACAAATCCCAAGGGGATGATCTTTGCGGGTGCGTTTTTCCCACAATTTCTTAATAAAGATGCTGATATGATTTTGCAAATTGCAGTTCTTTGTGGCGGATTTCTTCTTATCGCCTTTATCATTGGCATGATGTATGTGCTATGTGGTAATACTGCTCGAAAATTGTTTAATACCGAATCATTTAATAATCAAATAAGTCGTATTTCAGGAGCATTTCTGATCCTCTTTGGAATTGGGTTAGCTTTTGTGAATGAAGAATAAACAGTTTATCGGGATAGGAAGGAGCCTCACAGCTCCCCCCTCCCACACCACGCAGCGTACGGGTCCGTACTACGCGGTTCGGCTGATCAGGCAGAATCCCAAGTGATCATCACTCGGCTCCCTTATCGTCTGTTTCTGATACAACGACACAATCATCAACATAACGAACAGGGCATGCTACACGCTTACCGCGCGTCTCATGTTGTTCCGCTCAAGGATTGACTCCATGAGCCGGACCTGTCCTGTCGGGCTTTCAGATAAATACGACGCAATGAGCTCTTCAGAACTGGTATCCCGATGCACACATGTGCCCGAGAAATCCAAGTACAGCTTACACTGTTTCCACTGCTGCAATGGGTTCATTAGAAGTACCTCCTACTTAGGAACGTACAATAAATAACTTGAACAAATTAATGTCTTTTTTGTCGTCTTCTTCGTTGCTCGTCGATCACATAACCCGTTATGCTCGCTCATCGCGCCTTGAATACAACAAAAAATCCTATTAATTTTTGTTCAACTTATTTATCTCCCGTTCCTAACCACTCTCATTTACCCCTGCCATTCGGCAGGTGGCACCGTTCAGGCCTTCACCGGGGTGAGTCTTCCGCACTTTTCTATTCGCACGGCTCGTTTCCACCGGCTTAAGATGCCCTCTGCTGACTTCCGCTACACGATTGACGCCCCTTACGGTTTGCTCACTCGGTGGTTCGGCTGCCGTCGCATCCTTCAATTTTGTGTTCCTCTCCTCACGGAGTTTGGCTCGCTGGCGGTCAGGACACGATCTTCCACCGAGATGCAGCGGGCCTCCCGGGGTGAGCCCTGGCTACTTTCAGCGCACGATCGTCAGATATACGAGGTTCACCATTGACGGATAGAGGACTTTATCCTGTGTTGCGGACTCGTCCCGGATTCCCCCGCCTCATCTGTCTGCCCTCTATCCTTTCGGATACGGGGCATACCTGTGCGTCGACCCACGCTTTTGCCTCCAGCCTCCTTCAGGCGTACATTGCTGTAGCACCCTTGCCTTTGGGCATCCGGTCATCTTTCACGGCGGAGTAGCCACAACCTTTCTGGCCTTTAGCCTCCTTGTTTTTACTGAAAAATGGGAAAGGATTTCAGTAGAGAATGGTACTAAGACCAGCTACATAGAGATCTTAAAAAATCATTCCTTCTTCTTTATCCTGGTGACCATGATCCTGTTTGCTGATGCCTAGGCCACCGTGCTTAATTATTTTTCTCTTTATGCAAAGAGTATCGGAATCAGCAAGGGCCTATTTCCAGGGCTTGCTGTGGGGTTGGCCATAGCCATAAGAATTTTTGGCGGTACAGGACTGGGATTTATCTTCCCGGCATTAAATGCTATAGGGGCAGAACAGGGCTCTCTCGATCAAAAGGCCGGTGCCATTGATGATATCTTTATTAGTAACTACTTGATATCAAAGATGTTTCAGGCCTCTTTGCCTGCCCGGTCTGATCTTGGTACAGATCTTGAGATTCAGGATTACATAGGAATGAAACGATGTGATGAGAGGACCATTGATCTCGTCAAATGCAAAAGGAGGGAATTTGCCATGATGGGACTGGATGAAGTTCGAAAAAATAAGGAATCATCAGCGTGATAGACTGGAACATGACACCTGAAGAGGCAGTTACCCTGTATCTGGAATGGGAAAATAGCTGGACTCACGGAAAAAGCCTGATAAAATTAAAAGACGACGTATCCCATTATTTTGTAGTGAACACATGGGAGGACCCTCCAAAGATTTTTTTCATCCGGCGAAACTCAGAAGAGGCTGTTGAACTGGCTACAATCAATATGCCGGATAAGTTGAAGAATCACTTTCTGGAATCGGCTGATGGCATCAAGGGTGTCTGGACCATAAATGACGAAATCAAGGCATGGTTGGGAAAAAAGCTATACGTCCATTGAGAGAAGGAGAAAAAAGAGAAATTACCCATGGAGAAACAGGCATTAATTGACAGGTTGAACAGGGATCTTGCCGATGAGCATGCGGCCATCATACGCTATCTAGTTCACGGCTATATGGAAGGAGAAGATACACCTCTGGGTGCGAGCCTGGTTTCCATCTCCAGGGAGGAGATGTGGCATTTCCACTGGTTGGGGATGATAATAGGCAAATTGGGAGGCGAGCCCAATTTCACACCGGCTCCCTATCCCTATGATCCAACCAGCCGGGCAACCATACTTAGGTCTTACATTGAGTATGAGGAAAAATTGATCCCCCATTATGGCGGAGAAGCGGAAAAGGTGGATGACCCCCATATCAGGCGGGTATTTGAGAGAGAGGCATGGGAATCGGCCATCCACGCAAGAAAATTTCAAAGGAAACTGGACAAGTTGAGCCCTGAAGAGGCAGCGAGCCTCCCTGGGGGAGAGAGTGAGTTGCCCGAAGAGCTGCTGGATAAGTTACAGGCAGAGGTCACAAGCAAGTATACGGAGATGCTGCAACATCTCCGCACTTCCTGGGTCTTCCAAAATGATGAAATCATGGGCTGGAAGATCATGGATCAGGCCATGGAAAAGATGAAACACCTTGCGCACTTTGCTGAAGATATTGCAGAAGATGGTATTGCCCCAAAATTAAAACCTGGCGAGATAGACAGGAGTAATGCCATCGGGCTGGCCCTGAAGAGGGCATTGGAGGACGTCAGTACAGCCCGTGAGCGCCACCTGAAACTGAGGGAAGACAGCGAAGTCAGGAAGCATTCAGGCCTTGTCATCAACCTGGACCTCACGGTCCAACAAGAAGAATATCAAGGAGCAGAACTCAAGGACTGGTTGCAAAAATAAAAAACTACCAGACAGGCGGAGGTGATTTCATGAAAGAGATGGAGATTGGTTGCGGCAAACCAACCGGTGCAGTGGTTGGCGAGCCTGCAAAGGATGAGGTTATTGAACAAGAGGAAGAAAAGGCAAAGGAGGTAGTCATGGCAGTAGCAAAGATAGGAAAAAAAGCCCCTGATTTTCAGGCCCCGGCATTTCATAAAGGCAAATTTAAGCAGGTGAAGCTCTCAGATTATATGGGGAAATGGGTCGTGCTATGCTTTTATCCTGGAGATTTCACTTTTGTTTGACCGACTGAATTGGCGGCAGTTGCCACCAAATATAATGAATTGCAGAAGTTGGACGTGGAGGTCCTGGCAGTCAGCGTGGACAGTCAGTTTGTCCATAAGGTCTGGCAAGAGGAAGAACTTTCCAGAATGGTCGATGGGGGTATCCCCTTTCCTATGGTGTCTGACGGCGCGGGCAAGATAGGTTCGATCTACGGTGTCTATGACGAGGGCAGTGGCGTTGACGTCCGCGGTCGGTTTATAATTGACCCGGACGGTGTCATTCAGGCCATTGAGATACTGATCCCGCCAGTGGGCCGCAATGTGAGCGAGTTGCTTCGACAGATACAGGCATTTCAACTGGTCAGAAAGACAAAGGGTACAGAGGCCACCCCATCGGGTTGGCAGCCCGGGAGGCTCACTCTCAAACCAGGCCCTGATCTGGTGGGTAAGGTCTGGGAGGTGTGGAAAACCGATCTGGCCTTTTAGCTGTATAGAGATGGGATCAGGTTGAATACTTCAAACTGGCCCTTCCCCACGCCCTGAAACTTGAGAAGGTCTCCGGTGTCAAGGCCGGATGCATTGCCTGCCACGGTCCCCTTGCCTTTTTGAGCGGGGATATTCCACCAAAGTTCTGGTGGAAAAGGCTTGAGAATAGAACGACTTGGGGATATTAATGCTTAGTCCACCTCGCCTGAGCGAGCACAGGCTCGCGATGGCAGGCAGGCCTGAACCTGTGAACCTGTTGATTGTCGGAGTATTCCATGGCGAACAAGATAAATCCTTCGAACACAGAAAAGACGTTTTCAGAACTTAGGTCGATTGTGGCTCGCCTCAGGGCACCTGATGGGTGTCCATGGGACAGGGAACAGACCCCTTCTTCTGTGAAAAAATATATCCTGGAGGAGGCCTATGAGCTGTCAGAGGCTATTGACGAGAAAGACCCGAAGCCAGTAGCAGAGGAATTGGGCGACCTCTTTTTCATGATGCTTCTGCTCTCGAACATGTACGAAAAGGCTGATATGTCTTTTCTTGATCAGGCCTTTGCAAGCATAGGCCAAAAGATGATCAGACGCCATCCCCACATATTCGGGGATGTGAAGGTCAACAGCATAGAAGAAGTCGCAGCCAACTGGCAGGCAATAAAGGCCAAAGAGGACGAAAAAAAGGGAGAAAAACACAGTGTCCTGGGACACCTGCCCAAATCATTGCCCGCGCTTCAAAGGGCCTTTCGAGTCGGAGAAAGGGCCTCCAGGGTGAGCTTTGACTGGATCAAGGCAGAGGATGTCTGGGAAAAAATAGAAGAAGAAGAACAGGAACTCAGAGAGGCTGTTAAGACCAAATCCAAAGAAAATATTGAGCATGAAATAGGAGATCTCCTGTTCACCGTGGTCAACATGGCCCGTTTGCTGGAAATCAACCCGGAAGATGCACTTCAAAAAACCAATAGCAGGTTTGTAACACGTTTTCATATCATGGAGGACATCATCAGATCACGGGGAAATGAACTCGCCAAATGCTCTATTGAAGAAATGGATAGGGCTTGGTCTGAGGCAAAAAAGCTGTAACTGATTCCGCTGAAAAAACCCAATCTGCGGCGTTGCTTCAATTTTCCAGCCCATGCGACGTACAATAAGTACGTCTCATGCCTGAAAAATTTCGCGCCTTGCATCTCGGGCTTTTTGAGCGAAATCATGCTTCGGACTTTTTGCGGTGTAATCATAACTTAAATTGAGCGGTTAGCTATTAGTTAAATGATTACAGGATACAAAGGCTCTTCCAGCAAGAAAAAGTTCTGGGTCTGCCTCATCGCCTTGGGGACTTCTTCCGTATCAGTTCAGCTTATAATAATCCGGGAGGTCATGTCCACCTTTGGAGGCAATGAGTTGGTCATAGGCCTCGTGCTTGGGGTATGGCTCCTGTTTACAGGTCTTGGCAGTGCACTTGGCGTGCCCGTAGCCAAAAGGGCAAGGCCGGAAAGGGCGCTTTTTGCAGGTCATATCCTGGTTGGAGTGTTACCTTTTTTCCAGATTGCGGCTGTACGAGCCCTCCCGCTCCTCTGGGTACGGGGCGAAATGCTTGGCCTTACTTCGGCCATTTTCTCAAGTACCTTGATTCTTATCCCTTACTGTCTCGTCGCAGGCGGGATGTTACCCATAGCAGGGGCACTGCTCAAGGGTAAGGATACTACTAGCAGGGTCTATATTGCCGACACCCTGGGAGATATTACCGGTGGGCTCCTGTTCAGCCTTGTCCTTGTTTACACCCTTTCCCACTGGGATAGCCTGGTAGTCCTTGGGTTGCTGAACCTGCTTGCCGGTGCCATAATGACCTCATACGCAGGCCTTCCAGTACTGGTATTTCTGGGGCTCGGCATGGTAGCAGCCAGGCCGCTTGATCTGTCCACGCTTTCGTTCCGCTTCCCCGGTCAAGAATTGATCGTGCATAAGAATACACCCTTTGCGCAGCTTACGATCTCAAAGACCGGCGAGCAGCTCAATGTCTTGCAGGACGCAATCCCTCTGTATTCAACCGGCGACCTTGATATAGAATCTGTGGCCCATCTTCCGCTCTGTCAGCTTGAACAAGGGGCCAATGTCCTTTTGATCGCAGGGGGGATCTTTGGAACCATTGAGGAGATTGCCAAACACAAACCGAAGCACATAGATTATGTCGAGCTCGATCCTGCTATTCTTGACCTGGATAAGCTGATTGACAAGGATCTTTCCTATCCCTTTGTCCAGGTACATGTTGGTGATGGACGCCTCTTTGTAAAGCAGGCAGAAACAAAATACGATGCTATTATTATAGACCTTCCGGACCCGGAGAATGCGCAGCTCAACCGTTTCTACAGCCAGGAATTCTTTCGTGAGGCAAAATCGATTCTCACAGATCACGGGGTACTTGCGTTCACCCTTGTGGGTGCTGAAAATTATCTTGAAGAAAAGGGCCTGGCTGTGAATCGTTCAGTCTATGCTGCCCTGAAAACTACATTCAAGAATATTCTGGTCTTTCCCGGAATCACCCATTATTACCTGGCTTCTGATGCACCTTTGACGATCGACATTGCAGGGATGCTGGCCAGGCGCAAGATCGTGACAAAACGTCTCGTAGATTATGAACTGCCTAGCATGACGGATCCATTCCGTTTGGACATTCTCAAGCATCTTCTTACTGAAAAAAAAGTCTCACCGAACAGGGACCTCTCTCCTTCTGCCTTCGGGCACCTTCTGGACATGTGGATGAAGAAGTCCGAAAGCCCAAAGACGCTTCAATACATCATGTTTGTGTCGATCCTGGCATTTGCGGTACTTGTATGTCGCAGAGATCTGCTCCGTTTCACTATTATGACCTCCGGATATGCAGGCATGGCATTTGAATTGTCCCTTCTCCTCCTGTTTCAGGTCATATACGGCTATGTGTACCTGCGAATCTGTATCTTTATAACCCTTTTTATGATAGGGTCCGCCCTGGGTGCCTTTGTATCCGGAAGATTAAAAAAGGACACTCATTGGCAAGTGCTTGCTACTGACTCGGCCCTTATTGCACTGGCTGCACTGGCCTGTGTGGCGACCCTTGCCGGGGTTGGTGTAAAAAGCCAGATTTCTTTATTTGCAATGCAGTATATGGTGATTCCATCTCTGATCTTTCTTGTGGCCTCTGCAGCCGGGTGTCAATTTTCCGCTGTATCTCGCATGGCCCAGGGCACCGGTGCGGAGATTACAGGACGCCTTTATATGGCGGACCTTGCGGGTGCAGCCTGTGGTACAATATTGACAGGACTGCTATTTCTCCCCAAAATAGGAATCATAGGTGTTATGGCCTCAGTGCTGATAATCAAAGGGCTTAGTCTTGGGCTAAATGTATGGCAGAGGAAATGAAAACAACCCGCAGACATTTCATAAAGACAACCTTTTGTGCAACCTGTGGTACTTTAATATTTCCTTGGGAGTCTGCATGGGCCAAAGACCATTTTTCTTCAACAGATCCCCATGTAAAAGAAGCATATTTCTATAAACAGCTCGCCAATGGCACTGTTCAGTGCAGCACATGCCCCCATGAATGTGTGATTTTGCCCGGCAACCGCGGAAGGTGTCGCACAAAAGTCAACATCGAGGGAAAACTCTTTTCCATCTCTTATGGTAACCCTTGCGTGGTACATGTTGATCCGGTTGAAAAAAAACCGCTTCTGCATTTCTATCCAGGGAGCAAGGCATTTTCTCTCGCAGTAGCCGGATGCAATTTTCGTTGCCTGAACTGCCAGAACTGGGAGATATCTCAAACCAGTCCGGACAAGACCCGCAATTACAACCTGCCCCCTGAGGAGGTCGTCCTGGGGGCCTCGCAATACAAATGCAAGAGTATTGCCTACACATATTCCGAGGCCACAACTTTTTATGAATATATGGTCGATATTTCGGCAAAGGCAAAAGAAGCCGGAATAAAGAATATCTGGGTGAGCGCTGCATATATTAACCAGGCAGCCCTGAACAGGCTGTGTGATGTGATCGACGCAGCCAGTGTCAATCTGAAGAGTTTTTCAGACAAGATCTACCGGGATCTGAACGGGGGGCACCTTGAACCGGTCCTTGAGACCTTCAAGACCCTGCACCGGCGAGGCATCTGGATGGAGATTATCAACCTGGTTATTCCAACCTACACCGACGACATGGAAATGATCAAAAAGATGTGCGGGTGGATTGTGGATAACCTCGGACCTGGATATCCCCTTCATTTCTCGCGGTTTTACCCACAGTATAAGCTTGTCCATCTGCCACCTACTCCTGTAGAGGTCTTGGAACAAGCCAAAGAAGTGGCTTTGAAGCAAGGGCTTCATTACGTTTACATCGGCAATGTGCCCGGTGGGTGTGATAAGACTGTTTGCCCTGGTTGCAAGCATACGGTGATTCAAAGAAGGGGCTATACGCTGCTGGAAAACCATGTGGAACAAGGAAAATGCAAGTTCTGTGGAACCTCAATCAGTGGCCGGTGGGATTGATAAAACCTAAGTTAACCCTACAATGGCATTTTACTAATTTTCTTCTTTAGCTAGCACGCGCAATCTGGTACACTTTCCCTCAAATTTTGAAGGAAGAGAGCATGTTACCAGATTAAAGGAGGACTTTCGACGTGGATAAAACGCTGGAAATGGTGCGATGGATTCAGTACAGGAATCACCTTGCTTATCAGTCACATCAAAAGAGGAAGGTCGAAGAGACGGCCTGCTGAGCAAAATGTCGTTGGTAAGTTCTCAATAAATCTGGGCAAATCATATTTTACGACATTCCACTGGATTCCGGCTTTCTCCGGAATGACGATTCGGTCTAAGTGCCTGTCATTCCGGAGAAAGCCGGAATCCAGTAACTTTTACCCAGACTTATTGAGAACTTACTGCCGTTGTAGTGCTAATATATTTTATAACGGAGTGGGTCCAGCAGTAGCATGAGGGGTCGCAGGGGTTGATTGAAGTATGGTGTCGGGTCAAATACCGGGTCTTCCTGTGTTAATGAACCTGGTTGGATGTCTTTGAGGGTGATTCTCATTTCCAGATCCAGTTCCTTGAGTTTAATCCGGATTTTGCTCGGATAAGGGGCGCAATCTCCCAGCAATACGGGGTCATCGTACAAAACTTTGAGTTCGGGATTCTCTAAAGAGATCGGCGACAGTGTTTGTCTGTCGAATTTTGCCCATCCAGGCCTCCCTTGATGGGCAAAGCTAATACAAACTGGTTTTTCATAATCTTTAAAGTCTTTTTCCGTCTTACATGGAACAACTTCAACATTTTGCGTTTCAACCACCCTCCATGGATTTAATAGCCAGGATGCCTCGTTAATAAGGGACGCCATCTCCTTGCCATTTCCAAGCTTGTCATTAATACCGGTAATATATACTGCGTTATGCGATGGTATGAAGAGATAAAAATCTTTTTTCGTAACCAGACAATCAAAGACAGTTATGCCAAAGGGACCCTGGCCTGTTACCCTGGCAAGTTCCCCTTCATGCGTCCTTGTCCACATAAGTTGGCCTTTGATTACAGGCTGAGTTTGATCATGGATCGTGAGCTTTAATTTGACCCTGGCCTTAAGGCTGGAAAGCTGATTTGCCTGTAAGCTTATGGCATCCAATATATCTCCAACTGCGATTTTGGGACCGGGTTGTACACTCAGTGGCTTTTTTGGTTTTCCAGCGCAACCAGACAGGCACACGCACACAAAAAGAGCTAAAGCAGTGGCAAATGAAAAACTATGTATTATTTTTTTAACCATCAGATCCTACCCATTTTTATGGTCACTCTGGATTTTTGCATATTACACGACACCAAGTACAATCTGTGTTTTGCTATGAAAAGGCAGGTATCGTGTAGCATGGGATTTTTAAAATAACAACCGGTAGAACAAATCTCATGTATTAGGGAGAGACAATAGAGGCTATGGAACAAGATATCGGAAAGGCGTTAACATATCAGATAAAGAGGGAAATAGCAGAAAAGTACTTCGGCTATAGAAAAACCATAGAGGAAGACAGGCAGGCCCTTGAGGCCATAATCCCTGATCTTTGCTTCCTATACGAACAAAAGGTAGGTAAGGACATAGCCATGATATATGTCCTTTTGCAGGATTTGAACCTGATTGACGAATTTCTGAGGCTTATGGGCTGGGAAGGCCGCCCCTTTTTCGATCAGTATACAGTGGAGTCGGGCACGATCATGGAGCGGCTTCTTAAGAACATGGAACTCCGTGGCTGGTTGGCTCATGCTAAATTTGCCAATCTGCTTTTAGACAGTTATGAAAGGCTTTACCTGGACACTCTTGAATACAGGGGAAAGCTGGATGAGGTACTGGATGAGGCCCGGGTTATAGACGAGGAAATTCGTCAGTTTAAAGAAAAATTCGTCCTTGAGGAAATCATGAATTTTTTAAATACCTTAGATAGAAGGGATGATCTTGCCGGTGTGTTAGGTGAGAATCTGCCGGCAGGTAGAGCAGAAGATCTATCATCCCGTCTTGAATTGGCCCCTGTTGGTGACCTTGAAAAGTTACTACCCAAGGTGCCGGATTTGCCGGCGCCGGATAAGGTAAAAAGCAGCCTAAAAAATCTTGCCAATAGAGTGGCGAAATCCCATAAGGAGGAAGTCCTTAAAGCTGTCGGGGATTAGGATTTGGCATATAAATTCGGAAAGGAGCAGTCTCTATGGATACAGATAACGATTTTGCCTCATGCTCTGAGCATTCTGAGAATATTCAACATGTCTGGCACACTGTAACAGTACCTTTGGGAGCCAATACCTATGATATTCTCATAGGTCCAGGGCTTTTGACAGAGCTGGGAGAGGATCTCAAGTCAAATTTGCCAGCTCAGCGATACCTGATTATCACGGATTCAAATGTAGAGGACTACCTTGGGGCGGATCTCATCAAGTTGCTGGAACAAGGTGGAGTCAATGTTGAGTTGTTGTCCTTTACAGCAGGCGAGGAATCAAAAAATATGGATACCGTAGTGGATCTCGCCCGCAGAATGATAGACCTGGGTGCCGATAGGCAGACTGCCATACTGGCTCTGGGCGGCGGAGTGGTTGGTGATGTAGCAGGGTTTCTTGCCTCAATCTATATGAGGGGTGTCCCGCTTGTGCAGATTCCTACTACACTCCTTGCCCAGGTAGATAGCTCAGTAGGAGGAAAGACAGGGGTTGACCTGCCTGAAGGGAAAAATCTCCTCGGGACCTTTTATCAGCCTGGAAGAGTCTATGCGGACATAGGGGTGTTGAGTACTTTGCCCAAGGCTGAGATCAGAAATGGTCTTGCCGAAGTAGTGAAGTATGGAATGATCCAAAACCCGGAACTGTTTGATTTCCTGGAGGAGAAGTGGTGGGATGTAATAAATCTTGAGCCACATGCCACAGCTCACATAGTCTTTAGCTCTTGTTCCATAAAGGCTGATGTGGTGTCTGCTGATGAACGCGAAGGAGATCTGAGACGTATCCTTAATTTTGGTCACACTGTGGGCCATGCGGTGGAGGCCGCAGCACACTACCAGATCCCTCACGGAGAAGCGGTTTCCATGGGTATGGTGGTGGTTTCAAGGATCTCTGTAGCAAAGGGTTTGATGCCCGAGGGGGATCTTGAGAGGCTGTGCAGGCTTCTGGACAGGTTAAATCTTCCCAAGGCGATTCCGGCGAACCTCTCTGCAGAAGAGCTGATGGATCTCCTCCGGCATGATAAAAAAGCAAAGTCAGGGAGACCTCACTTTGTCCTGAGTCGCGGGATAGGTCAAATTCTCATCACAGATGATGTCAGTAGAGAGGAACTGGCAGTGGCTATTGAGGCCTCACGGGGCTAGTGTCCTGTCAAGCAACAACTGACGCATCTTGCTCGTCCTTTTACCTGCCTGACTGCGTCACTCCTTCAGTCACATAGCACTGCTATGCTCCCTCAGTCGTGCCTTGCAGGCAGGTAAAATTACTTCGCAATCTTGCCGTCACTTCTCACTTGACATGACACTAGATTTTTTTGGTCCTTATCTCCCTTCTTCTGTCTTTTGACAGATAAAGGCTCAGGGTAGTACCCTCACCCGGTGATGACTCGATAGCTATATCCCCGATTTGCTCCTCCATTATCCTGTGAGCAAAGGTAAGCCCCATACCTATATGCCCGGTCTTGGTGGTGAAAAAAGGGCTGAAGACATTTGGGAGTGCCGATGGTTTTATTCCTGAGCCCCTATCGTTTATGCAGAAGGCACAAGCCAAGTGACCTTTGTCTACCGGTTCTACCCGGAACTCTATAATCTTCTCAGTGTCTTCAGGCTCATAGGCATCACAGGCATTGATGACGATTGCCTCAAGTGCCCTGATAAATATCCCTGGGTCCGCCAGAACCCTTTTTTCCGGCAAAGAAGAAGAAATTTTGGAGATCCACTTTGCCCCATGGTCTTCGGCAAGGCCCATCAGATGGGACTCAATATTCTCGATCAAGTATTTAACAGGAAGGGACTCTAATTTCGGTCTATCTAGTTGGATAAATTCATTGAGAGTATTCAGCAGGAATTCCAGACGGGCTGATTCGTCCATGATAGCTTGAATATGTTCAGGCTTTGGGAGATCCGTTCTGGCGAGGCGTCTTGAAAATCCCCCGATTGTTAGTACCGGATTTCGGATCTGATGGCTGATATCGTTCAACATCCGCCCCAGAAAGACCATGCGCCCTGACCTTCTTAGTTCCCGCTCAATGTTCTTAAGCTTGGTTATGTCATGGATTGTTATGACCACTCCCATGCCTTTTCCCCATTGCCAGGATGAAGCGGCTAGTAGCCCCATGAATCTGGAGCCATTCGGCCTGTGGAGCATGGCCTCTCCTTCGAATTCACCTTTGGACCGGGTAATTTTGAGAATGTTGTGGAAAAGCACATCCCGGTCTTCCGGCATAAAGATTTCAGCCAGGGGGCTGTCCTCAAATTCTTTTCCCTCTGTCTTGAACATCATCACGGCCTTGCTGTTGGCAAATACTATGCGGTCAAGGGCGTCCACCACAAGAATAGCGCTATTAATTATTTCCAGGATGTGAGTGATCAGCTTGGGCTGAGGCGTTTCAAATTCGTTTAACATGTTGGCCGTCTCCCCAAATTATTAAAAGATTACCTGTTATTCCTATCGGCAAGTTTTTTATTTGCTTCAAATCGCAGCAAGAGTGCTTTGATCTCCATACCACATGAAAAGCCGACAAGGTTTCCCTTTTCCCCGACTACTCTATGACAGGGTATAATAATGGGGAACGGATTAGACTTGAGGGCCTGTCCCACCGCCCTGGGCGAACCGCAACCGACTTCAGAGGCGATCTCACTATATGATTTCAGCCCTCCAAAGGGAATACGACAGGTTGCATCCCACACTGTTTTCTGGAAAGTTGTTCCCTTTGCCTTAGAGGGTATTGATGACCTGTTTAACTTTCCTTCAAGGATTCCTCTGAATTTATGGGCAAGAGGTGAAGACGCCCAATTTTCCGGCTTGCCGGCGAAATCGAGCTTGATGCGGATAAGAAAGCCATTCTCCCACTGCCCCTGGACCTTCAAGGTGTGATTGAGTATTGGGATATAAAAGATTTCCTTTTTTATCACTTTATTATCACAGATCCTTACCACAGTGATTCTTTAATCGGCCTTGATTAAAGTTGTGTTGTTTATAGTGTATTAAAATAAGAATCAAGTATGGTGTTCATAACCCTGATATGTAATGTCTTTTGAGCCTTGAGACGTTTTTAAAATTACCCTATCACCCTGTACTATTTTCCCAATTCGGAACGGTCTGTATTTAAGAATTTTTGCGGCAATTTTTCGTACTTCAGACTCCATTTTTTCTGACACGGTCCACAAGAGTTCAAAATCTTCGCCTCCTGTAAGGGCAAGATCTAAGGGCGATATTCCCAAAATCCCTGAAGTTCTTTTTAATGCCCTGGAAACCGGCACTTCCCTTGCCCGGACTTCGGCGCCGACTCTGCTGTTTTTACATACATGGGCAAGATCTGTGGCAATGCCGTCAGAGATGTCTATGGCAGTTTGAACCATGCCTTTTGCAGCCAGGGCCTGTCCTAGCATCACACGGGGCTCAGGGTCCAGATGTTTGTTTACAAGACGTTTTAGAACAGCCCTTGAGATCCCATGTGCCCTTTTTCGATCTTTGAAGGGACTTCTCTTTTCTTTATATTTTTTTAATAACTCAAGCCCGGCGGCAGCTTCTCCAAGATAACCAGAACAGTAGATCAGGTCGTCAGGCTGTGCACGACTACGGCTTAGCCATTTACCCTTTTTTACTTCTCCAATCAAGGTAAGGCTGAGTGAGAGCCGGTCCGGGGCGCTTACAGTATCTCCTCCGATCAGGCTTACTCCATATTCGGATAGACGTGATATCAGTCCTTTAGAAAAACTATCCCAAAACCTGTCAGTCATTCCCGAACGCACAGCCAAGTTTAGAAAGGCCCAGCGGGGATTTCCTCCCATAGCTCCCACATCGCTCAAATTAACTGCCGCTGTCTTTCTACCCAGGTGCCATGGATCAAAATAGTCAAGGTCAAAGTGAATTGACTCAACAAGTGTGTCGGTGGTAATTATTAGATGGCGATCAGGACTTGGGGCTACCACGGCGCAGTCATCGCCTATGCTCACCAATACAGAGGGATCCCTTATTGGTGTTCCCGCAAGACGTTGTATTTTAGCGATGAGATCTCTTTCCATTTTTAAATTCAAAATTGTGTCTGAACGGCCTTTTCATTCAGGCACTAACTATCCTACTATTTCCAAACTGCTGAAGAAGTAGGCTATCTCTGTGGCAGCGGTCTCAGGGGCATCGGAGCCATGTACGATGTTTTTTTCAATGTCCGTGGCAAAATCAGCCCTTATAGTCCCAGGTTTTGCCTCTTTGTAGTTTGTGGCACCCATGAGCTTCCTGTTGTTCTGGATTACGTCTTCACCCTCAAGGACCATGATTAATATTGGTCCGGAGGACATGAAATCAGTGAGGCTTTGGAAAAAAGGCCTCTCTCTATGAACTGCATAGAAGCCTTCTGCTTCTTTTTTGCTTAAGTATATCATTTTCATTGCGGCTATCCGAAACCCGGCACCTTCAAAGCGTTTGATGACATCCCCGATAAATCCCCTGGACACGCCGTCCGGCTTGATGATAGATAATGTACGTTCCATTTTGATAAGATCTCCTTTTTTAGATTATTTGGATTTTAGAAGGGGCTATTCACTTCGCTACCCTAAACGACAAATTGTAGGTTGGGTTAAGCCGTCGGTTGCAACTAATTTTGTTGGGTTCGCTAATTTTACAATGATCTCAGTATGTTGAGGTTCTATTAAGTCAGGCGAACCCAACAAAAATGATGACTATAACCGCTTAACCCAACCTACAATATACTACAATATACCCAAGGACTTGCTGGCCTACAAGCAAGGCAAACTTAATGATTTCTTGACTTCACTTTTTACTTTTATTAAATTATTTCGACGTTCCTTGTGCGAGAGTGGCGGAAATGGTAGACGCACTGGACTTAGGATCCAGCGGGCTTATACCTATGCGAGTTCGACTCTCGCCTCTCGCACCAAATAAAATCAGTAAGTTAGCCACTGTCAGCTATTTCTTGTTTTGATCGTACGCTCGTTTGGTCAACGGTTTGGTCAACACTTTTCAAATAGGCTCCCATTTGGTCAACGGCCTGCCGGGTATCTTCAAGGTCGATTGTGTTGTACCTATCGAACATTGTCCGTGTGGAATGTCCCGTGATTTCCATTATTACAGATTCCGGTACACCAGATTTTCTCATGTATGTATTGAAGGTATGTCGAAGATCATGGAAGACAAATCCATCCTTTGTAAAACGTCCGTAAGGGATCCCCGCCCCCCCCACAGGCCCTCTTCAGACTTGCCCGGATATCTTTCACAGGGACGCCCCTGTACAAAAACATATGTCTTGTACTGATACTTCTTGGTAGTCCTCTTAGACAAGCCATCAGGACAACACAGATGGGAATAATCCGGGCCTCTTTGTCCTTTGTGTCCTTTGCCGTTAATTGGATAACACAATTTTTAAGGTCAATCTTATCCCATGTGAGATTGAGTATTTCGCCTCTGCGCATTCCTGTATAATAGCCTGTAAGTAATATGGGTTTTAGATAGCTTGGAGAGTTATCAAGCAAATTCTGAAACTCTTTAGGTGACAGCACCCGGTCCCTGGCGTTGGCATTTGCCTTGAGCCGTTTTTTGACTTTATCCGACTTGAATTTTTTTAAAGTGTTTCCGCTCACCTTATCGTTATTAAACCCTTTAATAATCATAGTCTTTGCTGCGCCTACTTCCTGGTCAATGGTAGCATCGGCTTTTCCTTCCGTGTGTCTCATAGTCTGATAATTTTCTATATCAGTGGGTTGGATCTGAGATATAATCATGTCACCGAACTCGGAATTGAATTTCCTGAGAGATAATTCTATTCTCCAATAAGATGACAGAGCTTTAACCTTTGCAAAATCCAAATACCATTTCGCCAACTCATTAAATGTCATTTTCGAATCTGGTTTAATATCAAAGATTCTATTTTCCCTCTTTTGGGATCTCCGCTTGCCTTCAGCGTCCTTGGCCTCCTGGATTGAATATCCGACGAACTCTAAACGTTGCTTGCCCCCAGGTACTCGATAGCTAATCCAGTACTTGACTTTTTTGGAGCGCTTTAGTTTGTCAAGGGCTGCACCGCAAGGAATATCCCCTTTGAGCTTGCCGATACAGACTTTGTGGTTCACCGATTGTTTTTTATGACAGATGGGACATTGTGCTAAAATTGCCATGATTGCCCTCCTATTTTCCCCTTTGGGTCCTGAGAAAATTATCCACAGCGCGCCGGATTAGTTCCGCGACCTTCAAACCGGTTCGGTCTGATATTTCTTTAAGTTCAGATATTTGTTTATCTGTTAAGTGAAAGTTTACTCTTTTCATAATAAGTATATTATACACACTATGAAGTATATGTCAATCAATAATCTATTAAGGTTTCTGAAATTCAGAAAGAAATAAACCCTACCAAATTATCTGTTAACCGGATGTTATTTAATGTCCGTAACAGCCTGTAATTACAGAGATATATTGTAGTTTACTGGAGTACAGATGTAGTGGTTCCATAAAATGTCTGCAATAGTTGCAGATATAGACGTACGCTCATAATTTGGTATTGCCAAGTGTTTTGAGAGCTATGTGAAAGCTTTGGCCCAGGTGATCGGTGCCGTTATGAGTAGGGGATAGGGCAGAAAATAATTTGACAACAAAAAAGGCTCTGTGGATTACAGAGCCTTTAAAAAAGTCGCCATACATAGATTGCAATCTCTTTTGTATGGAGGCCACAAAAAGTGGACTTAAGCCCGATGCCGTCGCAGAGCGGGTACAATATAAATTTAATTAATTATATATAATTTGTCAAGTAATTTAATCCAATAGCGCACAACACACACTCTCTTATTTTTTTTAGATCAATTTTATCAATAACTCTAATGTCACGTTCACGTTTTCCGTTTTTATTTTTATAAAATGGTAAATTTAATCGTTGAAGAGAGACCGTGGCAAGCATATCTGTTTTTACCCAGTTTATTTTTGAATTATATGGAGGTGGCAATGGAGGTTCTATATACAATTTGTAATGATAGTTCATTATTGGTTCTGGACGCGTAGTGCTTAAGGGTACAATGGTACATAATTGGTTTCTTTGTTTAAATCGAGGAGATATAATAATACAGGGCCTTCTTTTAACCATTTCAGGGACAACAAACCCCTTAAAATCACAGATTACTATTGTTCCAATATTAGGGTGATAAGGTAATGCCATAAAAACCAAATAACATAGTTAGAGCAATTTCGCAATTTTATTGCTTTTTAACCTTCAGAAAATGACTTTGCATAAAAAAGGTCCCCCGTTTCACACAGAGGACCTCGCCGGGAAAGGCGCGGCCATTGGACGGCAAGGCGTCATCCTGTGGCCGCTGAGAGGCGCGTAAGGAGAGAACGCGCCGGATTAATCTGCGTAAAAATCTTTATGCTGCTGTTCGGCCCTTGCAAGAAAATCAGCCTGGTCCTCGCCTTCGGCCCGATGAAGCGTGTAGCCCTGTTCTCCCCCCGGCCTGCCTGGAATTGTGGCCATTTGGAGAATTCCTTCATCCTGCGAATTCCGCGACTGATCCTGGACGTTAATCAAGATCAAAGGAAGGTCTTCTTCTTCGACGCCGATCAATGATTCCAATCGTTCAACTCTGCCTTTCAAATTCATTTTTTTACCTCTTCTAATCTGAGCGCATATCATTGCACCAGGTTTCTTTATCGCCATATTTTGCCAGGATAACCTCCTCTTGTGAAAGCTCAGGCGGAACGCCAATGGACTGCTCAATAGCCACCAGCGCATCGAAAATATCCGGCAAAAAGTCTGGCTTTGGTAACAGACAGGCCTCAAGTCGCTTTGTCCTACATTCTAAGTCATTCAATGAATTCATTATCGTTTTTCTCCTGATAATTTCTCAAGCTCGGTGAGCCGGGTTTCTAGGTCTGTTAGTTGATCCATTTCCACAGCCTTTAGAAGAGTACGCATCAAGCTATTTATGGCTTTAGCGATCTCAGGTTCAAGCCGATCGGCCTCAACACGACGCGCAAGCCATCCGACGTATCGCATCACATCTCCGGCATCTTTAAGCCGAACGCGCCGGATTCGCTTTTTTTCTTTTGGTTTCTTTTCTTTATCCATGCGCGTTCCCGCCTTTTTTAATGTGCCTCGCTCGTCGTCTCACCCTTTGTAGGGATACTCAAATTGCCTGCTCAATGTGCCCCAGCACGACCTCTGTTAAATTTCTGATTACTGCGGCTCCATCAAGGTTCGCCGCGGCCACTGCCAATTCAGAAGTTTGCTGTGGTGCGATTTTCTCGACATACATTGTGTTAGCCCGGTTCATAACGTCCAGGGGCATTAAGTCGCTTACAATCGGTTGCGCTTCAATTGCTCGGAGGATTGCTGCGTCTCCTCCTTGGGCACCGTTGATGAGGTGTTCGGTTCTTTTCGCAAGCGGCATCGTCGAAAGGTTATCCCGAATCTCTCTTTGTTCCAGGTGACGCAGGAGCGCTGCACTGCTATCTTTAGGCTCAGGTTCACATGTTGCAGCATCAAGAGCCTGTTGCGCAACGGCTACCCTATCCTGAACGTGCTGAAACTCATTGGTGAGTGTCTTCTGGAATTTTACTTTAACTTCTGCCAAAAGTTCGCTTTTCTTTAGTTCGCTATGAACGACGTCGGCCTTTAGTTCCGCAATTTTGATACGATACGTATCCAGTGAGCCTGAGGTGTAACTCAATAAACTTTCCAACGATTTTTGTGTATCGTCGCTAAGGTTTGCAGTATTGAACTCAGGAAATTCCTGTTTTAGTTTTTGGTAAAAGTTTTCGTTTTCCATTTTAATTAGTCCCCTTTCGCGGCTGCCGGTACTCAATCCTACCGTTTATTTTTTTCGGCTGCTGATAGTTAATCCGTGAGCCTTTCTTTGGCTTGAATTTTTCGTTTTGCTTGTTCAGTTCGTTCTGAATTTTTGTCATGTTGTGACCTCTCTGTTATTGATTAATAAAATAGTACATTTTTATTACTTAGTCCATTATATCCACACGGCTGACGCTTCATATTCTTTAGCACACTTTGCGCGATCCACTTGACTTGACAGCATCCAGTCACTAAGAGGCGTTATTTTTGAACCTTGGGATATCTCAAAATGTATTTCTTTATTTTGCATTTGTTCGCCGATAGACTGTTTTGCTTTAACAATCTGAAGAGCGCAGGCGATACTACCAGGACAGGTTGCAAGGTAGTCTACTGATAGGTAAAGCCTCGCTTTTTCGGCCGTTGCCTCGCCACCTCTAGCAAACTTGGAGGTGTTTTTTTTCTGTATGGCAATTACTGCAACCCCCTGGTTTAAGACATCGTAAATGTCTCGAATATTGCTTGCCATTTTGAAGTATTCGCCTTCGACTTCCTCTAAGTAGTCAATACAGGTTAGACCGTTTGGATTATAATGTTGGATTAACCCGTTGAACCCATAAGACTTACTGGCTGCCTTAATATTTTTTTTCCACAAGGCGGGGTCATCTTCAAATTTAACTATCCGATCTCTATATTCAGCACCTCCCATTTCTGACATGAGGTATATTTTTTCATACTCCTGGTCCATGTTAAGCCTTAAGGTATTCAAAATAAGCGCTGTTTTCCCAGCATTTGTTGAGCCTGCGATTATGATTATTGATTTTGGGAAAACTGAAATTTTCTCGTGAAGGGTAAATGGAAGTTTTAAAGGGAAGGGTTTTGATTCCTGCTTTTCCGGGTCAATCCATTCCACACTGTGGTCAAGGATATGATAAACCCCCCTGTGGAAGCGGTCTGCTTTTAATATATTTCTTTCTTTATATATATAGAGGATTTTTGAGCGATTATTTTTTTCTGCTCTAGTAGTCAGTCCGAATTCACGATCAAGCTGGTCCACAGTGAAGGAACCTGTTGAAATTGTTAGCCATTCTTTAATGCAGGCTGCTAAATTGTAACCGGATTTCGGGGTATTTGTACTATTTTCCTTGCTTACTTTGCTTACTTCTTGCTTACCTTGCTTACTTTTTGGGGGGTCTTGCTTACTCCTGCTTACCTTGCTTACTTTGCTTACTCCGCTTACTTTTTGGTCTTTGTCCTTTAGTCCTATGCCGTTTTCTTGCTTTTCTGGTAAACCTTCGACGTTTTCGTCGGTGTCAGAACATCCGTCAAATTCGGGTTCCCGTGGTATTTGTTTTTCGGAATAAACCTCGCCACAACTCGATATGGCTTTCTCAATCGTTACCGCGCCATAGCTTCTACCATCTCCATAGTGTTTTACGTCCCATTTACCCCTCATAAGGCCGGATTGACGGAATATGGCATTCATGCGCCCAACATCGGCCCCGGTCCAGAATGCCAGCAGATTACACAAAGCCTGGTCTGCCTCAGATTGAGAGGGATAACCTGCTTCTTGCCACTGGCCGTGATACAGCAAATTAAACTTGCTGCCGTTTTGGGACTGGATAGCTTTCTCGATGAGTTCGGAATCGCTCAAACTTAGCCGTAAGGAGGCTTTGGGTCTTTTTGTTGATATAGGTATCTCTTTAGAGAAATGGCTCGTTAAAAGGGCATCTATGGCCTCTTGAGCTGGCTTTATTTCTTGTGGAGTATCTTCTAAGTGATTTCCTGTTATAGTGAAAAACCGTTGTTGGTCGTAGATTTCGACGTCGGCTTTTTTTCTACCACCTTCGGGAAGTTTGCCCTTGCATAAAATATGAACACCTGTACCTGATGGGCTTATTTCAGTGTAGCTATGAAAAGCTTGTATTATTTCCAAGGCCCATGACTCTATCCTGCCGGTTTTAGAATCTCGACAATGGTCTAAGTCTACCCCACAAAAGGGATCGGCCTGTGAAAAAATGTACCCTATGCCTGAATAGCCGCCGGAATTGTGTCTTTTTAGGACATTTTCAAAAGTATTCCAGGTGGTAGGCGTATTGCTTTTTGCTTTGCCACCTTCAGCGGCATATGGAACTTTGGTAGCCTTTCCGTTTCTAAGTTCAGCTCGCCACAGGATCCACTGAGGGAGTTTTAAAAGTTCTTTTGGGATTCCAGCTTGACAGGGGGGGGCAAATGCTGTAAATTTCTTATATTCATCAGCACCAATTTTTCTCTCAGCCAGAGCCGTCCCGCCCTGGCTTTTGTTTTTATTGCTCATTTTTCAGGCCCGCGATAAACAAATTTAAATCCTCGATATCAAAGCGAACACATCGACCCAAGCGTAAAGGTCTAACAGGGAATTTCTTGGCCGAGAGCTGGTTATAGATTGTGCGGGAGCTTATTCCTAAAAAGGAAGCAGTCTCTTTGATGGTTAAAAGCCGCTGCTGGTTTATCTTCACGTCAAAGTCTCCCCTGGGCTCACTGTCTGGCTCCGAAGGTATTTGAAGACATCTTCACGATCGTAAAGGATACGACCTCCAAATCGAATGTACGGCAGCCCTATCCCTTTAAGGCGGTCCTGCCGCAACTTTTGCGCTGACACTCCGATTTCTTTAGCAATTTCACAATCGCGAAGAAAATTTTTTGTTGGTTCCACTTTTTTACCCCCTGTCATTTTTTCTTTTTTTTCATTTCTGAGTAAAGTTTAAAGTTTGTATTCTGGACTGTCAAGCGCTAACAAGCTATAATTATTAACTTTATTTTAACCCCCTGTACATTGCTTGACATTGGTGTTTTGAGGTGGTAAGAAAGATACATGATAATTGACAAAATTAATTGGTTGTTGAAGGTTGGGCAGGTCAAGCAAGACCCGGAAAGTTTTTTGAGGACCCTTTTCCCTGTCCCCGCCAACTGTGCATTGGCCGACCTGGGCGCTCACATATCCAAGCTTGAGTATGATCCGATAATCCCGCCGGAGGTTTTTTGTTCCTTCGCATGTTTTTACGCTGAAAAAGAAGGAATAAGCAAAGGTGTTCCTGCCAACGAGTTTTTTGAGCGAATCTTCCCCTGGCCGGGCAATTTTATACTCCCAGAAGAAGTCCGGGCAATCAGTGATTACGCAAGAGTGATCACTAACACACAGGACGCCAGGCTTTCTATGTTGATCCGGGAGGAAGTAGAAAGGGCAGATCCCCTGGAGCTGGCGCGGATCTTTTTAAAAGAATTGACCGTCTTTATTGGAGATATAAAACAGGTGGTCGGGCAAGGAAATACGATGGAATGGGGAAAATATGTGAGTGTGCGAGTGGTGGGGGATGTGGGCTTTACGGTGACCAATGGAATAATTTGTCCATCAGGTTATGTGCTTAATTTTTCGGCATTAGGCCCTGACACACTTAGCAAACTTTTGAACGGCCAACCCTCCACAGCGTTTAAAATCTGCCCCCAGTGTGACAGATTATTTTTCAATCTTTCAAAACGACGGATGTTTTGTTCTCAGGAATGCAACTCAAAATCAAAATATGAGAAACGTATCAAAAAAACTGGTTACCACGAATCCAGGCGATTGATAGCTCGGAAGTATTACATGAAAAAAGAAAAGTGCATGAATGATACAGAAATTGCAAAAATCTGGCGAAGTGAAGGAATAGAAGAAAATTGGATCAAGCGTCTACTTCCTGAAGCCTCCTGATTCGTATTTTGGTCAACACTTGGTCAACACTTTACCAAATATATCCCCCATTTTACCCCTTTTTCACTCGCTTTATTTTGAGACTAAAGTAAAAGCAAGCTACTGACATCTTTAGTAAAACAAGTGAAAAGAAGTAACTCAAAATAACTGGTATTCTGGACTTAGGATCCAGCGGGCTTATACCTATGCGAGTTCGACTCTCGCCTCTCGCACCAAAGAACTTGTTTTATCAAAATAACACTTGTATGTTTGCTATTTGCCCTTCATAGGGGCTTTTCTCCTTTATTTTTTTCTTTAAAGATATTAAATAAATGAACTACCTGCAAAATTTCATCTGTTGTTTCTTTTGGAACAAGATTTGGAGTTTTGTGGGCGACTCATATTCAAATAATTGAACTTGTAAAGAAAGGTAAGAAGTTAATGAAGGTTACAGTCGAAAACATAGGTCCTATTCAGAAACGTCTCTCAGTAGAAATACCCGCTGATATGGTATCTAAGGAGTTTGACAGCGCGTACAACCAACTGAAAAAGGGAGCAGATATTAAGGGTTTCAGAAAGGGCAAGGCCCCTCGCAACATACTGGAGCGTCACTACGGTCCGCAGGTGGAAAAAGAGGTGCTTGAGAAGCTTATTAAAGATAGCCTGCCCGATGCCCTTAAGGAGGCAAACCTGGAGCTGATACTGGATCCCCAGTTGGATTCAAACTCTCCCTTAAAGGCCGCAGAAATTTTTTCTTATTCAGCCCTTCTGGACATCTGGCCTGAATTCGAAGTGCCGAGATATAAGGGCCTTGAACTGGAAGAACCCCTGGTGGAGGTAAGTGAAGAGGAGATCCAGGAGCAACTTGAGGCCCTGCGACGACATTTTGCATCAGTAGAGTCTGTGGGAGAAGACCGTCCTGTGGAAAAGGGAGATATTGCCGTAATTGATTATGTGGGGGAGATAGATGGCGAGTCTGTGGATGGCCTTTCGGAAGAAAATTACTATCTGGAAGTCGGCGCCGGTTATTTCAATTCTGTGTTTGAGGAACGAATGCCGGGAATGACTAAAGGTCCTGAGAAGTCTATTGAGGTCAGCTATCCTGAGGACGCTTTAAACGCAAAGGTTGCCGGCAAAACTGTCCAATTCAAGGTGGTGTTAAAAGACATAAAAAAACGAATATTACCGGAGCTGAGCGACGATTTTGCCAAAAAAATCGGAACAGATATCAAGACCGTTCAAGATTTGAGGGATCGTCTGGCTAAACAGTTGGAGACAGACAAGCAGAAGGGCGCGAAAAGCAGTCTGAGACAGCAATTCCTGGAACAATTGAGGGAACAGGTGGATTTTCCTATACCTGAGAGACTGATTGAAGCCAAGCTTACACAAATGGTGGATAACGTGATAGGTCATCTCCAGGAACGTGGTACGGATCTTGAGAGGGCCGGGATGTCGGAGGACCGGCTCAGCGCGAAGATGCGGGAAGACGCTGTTAGCCAAGTGAAGACCGAGATTATTTTGGACAAGATAGCCGAAGCGGAAAACATTGCAGTGGATCATGACGAGATTTCCAAATATGCTAAGTACGCGGAAAGCCAATCCCAAAAGCTGGGTATGGACAAGAAGCAATTGCAAAATGCAATAGTGCAGAACGTTCTTCCCAAGTTGCGTGCAAAAAAGACCGTGGATTTTCTTTTGAAACAGGCAGTTGTAAAACCGGCTTCCCAGGAGGTTGATTAAATGCCTTTGATACCTATTGTTATAGAGCAAAGTCCCAGGGGCGAGAGGGCCTATGATATATATTCGCGTCTTCTTAAAGAGCGCATAGTATTCTTGGGAGGCGTAGTTGATGATGAAATAGCCAACCTTATTATAGCCCAGTTTCTTTTTCTGGAAGCGGAAGATCCCAAAAGGGACATAACACTTTACATAAACTCACCCGGCGGTATGGTTACTGCGGGTTTAGCTATTTATGACACCATGCAATATATCAGACCTGATGTAAGCACACTTTGCCTTGGCCAGGCAGCCAGTATGGGCGCAATGCTTCTTGCTGCAGGCGCTAAGGGTAAACGTTACACCCTTCCCAACGCAAGAATCCTGATCCACCAGCCCATGGGCGGATTCCAGGGCCAGGCAACAGATATTGATATCCATGCCAGAGAGATATTGAGGTTGCGTCAGAGGTTAAATGAAATTCTTGCGGCCCACACCGGTCAGCCTCTTAAAAAGATTCAGGAGGATACTGAGAGGGATTTTTTTATGAGTGGGGAAGAGGCCAGGGAGTATGGCCTTATAGATGAGGTCATTGCAAGACGTGATATCACTTCCCAGGAGGATAAGCCAAATGGCTAAGACGAAAGATTTTGAAAACCAGGGAAATTTACATTGCTCATTCTGTGGAAAGGGCCAGGAAGAGGTGAAAAAGCTTATAGCCGGCCCGAGTGTATACATTTGTGATGAATGTATAGAACTCTGTAATGATATAATAGCCGAGGAATATGACGGGGAAGACGAGGTCGGCAGTGCAGAGAACAAGATTCTCAAACCCGCTGAGATAAAGGCCCTTTTGGACGAGTATGTTATTGGCCAGGAGATGGCCAAGAAAATTCTCTCTGTTGCGGTACACAACCATTACAAACGTATTGACTCCGGGGTCAATATGGAGGATGTGGAACTCCAGAAAAGCAACATTGTACTTATTGGGCCAACCGGCAGTGGAAAGACCCTCTTAGCTCAGGTTTTGGCCAAGGTCCTTAATGTACCATTCACATTGGCAGATGCCACTACACTGACAGAGGCAGGCTATGTAGGGGAGGATGTTGAAAATATTATACTGAACCTCTTACAGGCATCTGACTACGATGTGGAGCTTGCAAGCCGTGGAATCGTATATATAGATGAGATCGATAAAATAGCAAGAAAGTCAGACAGCGCCTCTATTACAAGAGATGTGTCAGGAGAGGGTGTTCAGCAAGCACTTCTGAAGATCATAGAAGGTACCGTGGCCAATGTGCCTCCAAAGGGTGGGCGTAAACATCCCCAGCAGGAGTTTGTTAAGATTGATACTACCAATATACTGTTTATTTGCGGTGGTGCTTTTGTAGGTCTGGATTCCATTGTGAAGGCAAGAAAGGGCAAGTTCTCTATAGGTTTTGGCGCGGATGTTCAGGGCGCACGGGATCTTTCGTTGGATGAGACTCTCAAAGAAGTTCAGCCGGAAGACCTGATAAAATATGGGCTGATCCCGGAGTTCGTTGGCAGAATTCCTGTTGCTGCAACCCTGGAGGAACTGAATGAAGATGACTTGGTGAAGATCCTCCGTGAGCCCAGAAACGCTTTAGTGAAGCAGTTCCAGAAGCTTTTTGCAATGGATGATGTTGATCTCCACTTTACCGATGGAGCAATAAGGGCCATTGCTCAGGAGGCGGCAAAGAGAAAGACAGGTGCCCGGGGGCTGCGGGCTATTCTGGAGCAGGCCATGTTGAATGTGATGTATGAGCTCCCATCCAGGGAAGGTGTTAAGGAGTGCGTGATAAGTGAAGATGTAATTCTCAATAAGTCAGAGCCTATACTTCTCTATGAACCTCAGGACAAGGTATCGATAAGTGCCTAAAGTGCGCTAAAATTATTTTTTCCCATTGATACGACTAATAACGATTAATAACGATTAATAACGATTCACGAGCTATGCTCTATGAGTGAAAAAAAGAAAAATTTGACTGTTTCACTTTTACCCCTTCGCGATATTGTCCTTTTTCCGCATATGGTGGTCCCTCTCTTTGTCGGGCGTGATAAGTCGGTAGATGCCATAGAGCAGGCCATGACTTTGGAGCAGGAAATATTATTAGCTGCCCAAAGGGATGCCAAGGTGGATGATCCCAAGGAGAAGGACATCTATCGGATAGGGACCCTGGGCACAATACTCCAGTTGCTTCGTCTACCTGATGGCACGGTCAAGGCCTTGATAGAGGGTAAGCGACGGGCCGAGATCAAACATTATTTTCCCAATCAGGAACATTTTGTGGTGGAGGCAGAGCCCTTGCCGCAAATATCAGATCGCTCGCCTGAGATAGAGGCCCTTATACGAGTCACTGTTAGCGCCTTTGAGGAGTATGCAAAATATAACAAGAAGATTCCCTCTGAAGTGGCCCTTTCTATTTTTTCCATAACTGATCCTTCCCGATTGGCAGATACCATTGCTTCCCACATACCGCTAAAAGTCCATGATAAACAGTCCCTGCTGGAGCAGATCCATCCCGGCAGACGCCTTGAGCGGCTTTATGAACTGATGCGTTCCGAAATCCAGGTCGTTCGGATGGAACAGCGGGTAAAAGAGCGCGTTAAGAAGCAGATGGGGAAAAATCAGAAAGACTATTATCTCAATGAGCAGATCAGGGCCATTCAAAAGGAGATGGGTCAGAAAGAGGATTCCCAGGCCGAGCTAAAAGATCTTGAGCGTCGCATAAAACACAAGCGTCTCACCAGGGAGGCAGCGGCCAAGATCCGGCAGGAATTCAAGAAGCTTAAGATGATGGCTCCCTTGTCCGCCGAGGCCACTGTGGTGAGGAATTATATTGACTGGATACTGGTGCTGCCCTGGTTTGAGAAGACCAAGGACAAACACGACATAGTTGAGGCAGAGCGAATCCTCAACGAAGACCACTATGGTCTGGAAAAACCCAAGGAGCGGATTCTGGAATATCTGGCTGTTCAGACCCTGGTTAAAAAGATGAAAGGGCCGATCCTGTGTCTGGTCGGACCTCCCGGCGTTGGGAAAACTTCGCTTGCTAAATCCGTGGCCCGTGCACTGGGGAGGAATTTCGTGCGCCTTTCCCTTGGAGGTGTGAGGGATGAGGCGGAAATCCGCGGCCACCGGCGGACATATATCGGCGCAATGCCTGGAAAAATCATCCAGTCGCTCAGAAAAGCCAAGTCCAACAACCCGGTGTTTTGCATAGATGAGGTGGATAAGATGAGTTCAGACTTCCGTGGGGATCCTGCATCTGCCCTCCTGGAGGTCCTGGACCCAGAGCAAAACTTTGCTTTTAATGATCATTATTTGGATCTGGATTATGATCTTTCCCAGGTGATGTTTATCACAACTGCAAATGCCCTCCATACTGTCCCTCTACCCTTACAGGACAGAATGGAAATTATAGAACTCCCCGGATACACTGAGGAGGAAAAACTGGAGATAGCAAATGGTTACTTGCTCCCAAGGCAGCTTGAAGCCCATGGTCTGAAGCCTGAACGGCTCAAGATAAGTAATGGAGCAATCTTAGATATAATTCGTTCTTACACCAGAGAGGCCGGTGTCAGAAACCTCGAGCGTTTTTTGGCTTCAATCTGCCGCAAGGTGGCTATGGAAGTAGTACGCAATCGAGAGAAAAACCATGTAATCAAGGTCAACCAATCGTCTCTTAATAAGTACCTCGGGGTCCCCCGTTATCGTTTCGGGCAGACAGAAGAAAGCGCGCAGATAGGTGTGGTTACCGGTCTTGCCTGGTCCGAAACCGGAGGTGCCCTGCTTCAGATAGAGGCCGTCCTTATGCCTGGAAAGGGTAAGCTGACCATTACAGGGAAGCTGGGTGATGTTATGCAGGAATCTGTACAGGCAGCTATGAGTTATGTGCGATCAAGGGCCCATGAGCTCAGGCTGCCCTGGGATTTTTATCAAAAAGTTGATATTCACGTACATGTACCCGAGGGTGGTATACCCAAAGATGGTCCATCGGCGGGTATCACCATTGCCACAGCAATAGCCTCGGCCCTGTTAAAGATTCCCGTCAGGCACAATGTGGCCATGACGGGAGAGATCACTTTGAGGGGCAGGATACTCCCGATAGGTGGTCTAAAAGAGAAGCTCCTTGCCGCGAGACGCGGTGGTATTGAACATGTTCTAATACCAAAGGAAAATGAGAGAGAATTAAAAGAAATTCCTGCCAAGGTGACCCGTTCTATTCATATCCAGTCGATTGAGCATATGGATGACGTGTTAAAATACGCCCTTGTCCTTGAAGATCCTGATAGCCTATTTGCGGATGGACCAAGTCCCCCAGAGATGCCATATTGGTTTGCAGAGCAGGAGCAGCAGCATGAGATCCACGCACCTCATTAGTTTTGTGAATGATTTTTCTGATTAAAGTTTTTTATCATAAGTATCGATAAGCTTGCCAAGTGGGTGGAGCTTCAGAGGAATTCATTCTCAATGGAGGTAGTATAAATGTTAAAAAGTCTTCTGGCATCTATCGTTTTGGTTCTTTTTCTATTCATTTCCGCCTTTGCAGCAATAAATCTCAATACTGCGGATAAGGCCGCTCTTGAATCCCTAAGCGGAATCGGCCCGGCCAAGGCAAGCGCCATAATAAAATACAGAGATAAGCATGGTTCATTTAAGAATGTGGGGGAACTTCTGAACGTTAAGGGTATAGGGCCGAAAATGTTTGATAAAATCAAAGGACAGGTGGAAATTGCAAAATAGGTCGTTATCCATCCGAGATTCTCAGGCACCTAAAAACTGAAAGTTTTTTCCGAGTAATGCTCTGCCCGCTAATTTATCGGAAATTAAAATCGGAGGACGATAGGTGAACCAAGAATGGTTTGCGATCAGAACTCAACCAAGAAAAGAGCAAATTGCAAAGAAACATTACGAACAACAAGATTTTATTGTCTATTTGCCTCTTATTCTTACGATTAGACGGCATGCGCGCAGGATTGACAAGGTCCCTCGTCCCTTATTTCCTGGTTACGTTTTTTTGCATCTATCCATAGAAGATCGCAGGTGGAATACTATTGGGAGTACTATCGGAGCAATCGGTCCTGTTCGATTCGGTAAATATTATCCGCCCGTGCCGGACTGGGTTATTGAAGGCCTGCGCATCCGTGAGGATGAAAGCGGTCTTATTTTTCTTGGATCTCAGGGGTCCACATTCAAGCCTGGTGATAGAGTATCCGTGGTTCTAGAAAATCTGGAATATCTTGAGGGGATTTTTCAGGCAGCCAAGGGGGAAGACAGAGCACTGATACTTATGGAGATACTCCGCCAGCAGGTATCCACCCTGGTGCCGATGTGGGCGTTGAAGGCTGCTTAAATGGTATTTGACGATGGACTGCAGCGCAGTCTTTTCAGAGTTCTCCAGACTGATCCCCGGACGAGCCAGCGTTCCATGGCAAAGGCACTTGGTATCAGTTTAGGCAAGACGAATTATTGTCTCAAGGCCCTTATAGACAGGGGATGGGTGATGCCCCGACGCTTTCAGCATAAAGGAAACAAATGGAGTTATGCATACATCATTACTCCTGATGGACTGGAGGCAAAGAAGAGAATAAGCGTTCGGTTCTTGCAATGCAAATTGACGGAATATGAGGCCTTGCAGGAGGAGATTGAAGAGTTGCGGCAGGAGGTAAAGAACTATCTGCCTTAGGAGAATGATAGGAGTTCAATGGAATTGTTTTGAAAGATAAACGTCGAGCATCGAACGTCCAACGTCGAATGAAAAACGAATATCCAATACCGAATATTCAACAGCTATTTCTGTTTCTTCTCAGCCGTTTTGTTCAATCGAATCGGCCAAATTTAACCCAAATCTAAGCACAATATTGTCCAACTTATTTGCGGACAATTCCTTAATGTTATGAAAATAATGACAATAGCCGGCGCCCGCCCCAATTTTATGAAGATGGCCTCTATTGTAGAAGCCATCCGGTGTCACAACGGGACCGGCAGTTTACCAGTAATCAGACATATCCTTGTGCACACGGGGCAACATTACGACGAAAACCTGTCCAAGTGCTTCTTCGACGAGCTTGGTCTCCCGCGTCCAGATGTAAACCTGGAGGTGGGGTCCGGCTCACATGCCCAACAGACTGCTGAGATCATGCGGCGTTTCGAATCGGTACTTCTGGCTGAGCAGCCTGGCGTGCTTATTGTAGTGGGGGATGTGAATTCAACTGTGGCCTGTGCTCTGGTGGCAGCCAAGATCCAATATCCTTTACAGAACCCAACTGATATAGAGCGTCCTTTCATTGTCCACGTTGAGGCAGGATTGCGATCAGGGGACCGCTCTATGCCGGAAGAGATAAATCGTCTTCTGACCGATGCTTTGAGCGATGCCTTGTTTGTCACTGAGGAGGCGGCAGTTACCAACCTGTTACGAGAAGGCATACCCAGGGAAAAAATCTTTTTTGTCGGGAATGTCATGATTGATACCCTGCACCGGCACATGGAAGAGGCCCGCAGGTCTGAGATCAAAAAGATCCTTAAAATTAGCGGTCGTTATGGCCTGGTAACCTTGCACAGGCCCAGCAATGTGGACACCGAAGATGCCCTGGAGCCCTTGATCAGGTGCTTGCAGGAAATCAGCAGGAATTTGTTTCTTGTCCTTCCTTTACACCCAAGGACAAAGGCCAGTCTGGAGAGATTCGGATTACTGGAAGAATTTAATAATACCGAAGGAATCTGTCTAATCGGCCCTTTGGGATATCTGGACTTTTTAAACCTCCTCGATTCGGCTACAATGGTATTAACTGATTCCGGGGGCATTCAGGAAGAAACAACAGCCTTGGGTGTGCCATGTATAACTCTCAGGGAAAATACCGAACGTCCAGTAACCATAACCATAGGTACTAATTATCTTGTGGGAACAGACCCTGCCAGGATTCTTGCCGTTGCCGGGGAGATTTTGTCCGGAAAAGGCAAGAGGGGAAAAATACCTCCGTATTGGGATGGTCTTTCAGGTGAGCGGATTGTGGCCGACCTGACAGAGATGTATTGGAAAGGATAATAAGTACAGAAATCATAAATCCAATGACCCAACAACTTATTCCACCACACGGCGGCAAATTACAGAATCTTATGGTTTCTGCAGAACGGGCACAGGAACTACGCCAGGCTGCGGTAGATTTGCCTTCCATTGATCTTACACAAAGGCAAGAGTGCGACCTTGAACTCCTGCTGAGCGGAGCTTTTTCGCCGCTTACCGGGTTTATGGACCAGGAGACCTATGACAGCGTCCTTGATACCCTTCGTCTTCCTGACGGAACAGTCTGGCCCATTCCGATTACTCTTGATATCCCGGAATGGGTGGCGGGGTCTCTTCAGGTTGGACAGCAGGCAGCCCTTTGTGACCAGGAAGGATTCATGCTGGCAGTCCTCACAGTTGATGAAGTATGGCAACCGGATAAGAAGAAAGAGGCCAGGAAAGTCTACACTACCGATGAAACCTCACACCCGGGAGTAGCGCATCTTTTTGAGCATGCAGGACCTTACTATGTGGGCGGCCAGGTCGAAGGACTTCACCTTCCCATCCATTTTGACTACAAGACTTTACGTCTGGCTCCATCTGAGACACGGGCCTATTTTAAGAAAGTCGGCTGGAGGCGAGTAGTGGTCTTCCAGACACGCCGCCCACTGCACAATGCCCACAAGGCTTTGACCCTTCTGGCTGCTAACGAGGCCCGAGCCAACATCCTACTCCATCCTGTAGTTGGTTCCACAAGTCCTGGAGATATCGACCACTATGCCAGGGTCAGATGCTACCAGGCCATTGCTCGAACATATCCCAAAGGTTCAATTTTTCTGAACCTTCTACCTTTAGCCATGCGCATGGCCGGGCCTCGGGAAGCCCTCTTGCAGGCCATTATCAATAAGAACTACGGCTGCACCCATTTCATAGTTACACCCAATCACGCCGACCCATTTACTACTACTGAACGACCGGCTTACTATCCTCGCTTTGGAGCATTGGAGCTATTAGAACAATTTGAGAAGGAGTGTGGGATAACTACTATTTCATTCAGCCGGATGGTCTATGTGGAGGAGAAGGCACAGTTTTTGTCGGAAGATGAGTGTCCTCCTGAAGTTGCGCCAAAGCACCTGACAGCTTCGGAACTGCGTCGTCGCTTAGAGTATGGTCTTGAGATCCCGAGCTGGTTTTCCCCTCCGGAGGTGGTGTCTGAGCTCAGACGGGCTTATCCCGCCCGCAGCAGTCAAGGCTTTACGGTCTTTTTTACAGGTCTTTCAGGTTCAGGAAAGTCGACCATTGCCAAGATCTTGCTGACCAGATTTCTGGAAATGGGTGACAGACCTGTGACACTCCTTGATGGAGATATTGTACGCAAGCATCTTTCAAGCGAGTTGGGGTTTTCAGAAGAAGATCGACACATAAATGTTATTCGAATTGGTTTTGTGGCGAGTGAGATAACAAAGAATCGTGGCATTGCCTTATGTGCTCCGATTGCTCCCTATGAGCGATCAAGGCGACAGAACAGGGAGCTGATTTCCCGGTATGGTGGTTACATCGAGGTCTATCTCTCAACTTCTTTGGAAATTTGTATGAAACGGGACCGCAAGGGGCTGTATGCCAAGGCCCTTGCCGGAAAAATAAAGGGGGTAACAGGAGTTGATGATCCCTATGAAGAGCCGATTAATGCTGATATCAAAATTGACACCACAGACGTTGGACCAGAGGAGGTAGCTCAAGAGGTACTGTTTTGTCTCAAGAGTAAGGGATATGTGGGGAAGGTCTAGGGAAATCAGCAGGCGTTAAAATGCTCAGGGTTGCCGTGAATCAACAAACAGCAATCATAAATTCATGTTCCTTGCCTTTCTAAAGATTTCAACCATCTCGCAACGATCGAACAGAGATTAGTGGATCGGTCCCTTGCCAATGGGACGGTTATTGGCGGCCAGGATGGTCTTGCGCAATCTGATGGAAAGGGGGGTCACTTCCACCATTTCATCGGCTTTGATGAAGTGGATGGCCCTCTCCAGGGTCATGGGCATTACCGTGGTCAAAACCACGGCGTCATCCTTGCCGGATGCCCGCATATTGGAGAGCTTTTTCCCTTTGCAGGGATTTACATTGAGATCCACTTCCCGGTTGTATTCCCCCACGATCATGCCCTCATACACCGGATCATTGGGCGACACGAACAACTGCCCCCGGGGTTCCAGTCTGAACAAGGCGTAAGCCACGGCCTTCCCCTGGCGGTCCGAGACCAATGCTCCCGTGTACCGGGACGGAAAATCTCCCAGATAATCGTCATAGCCAAAAAAATAAGAATTCAGAATTCCTGTGCCCTTGGTATCGGTCAAGAATTCCTCCCGGTACCCAATCAGCCCCCTGGAAGGCATGATAAATTCGATTCTTACCCGCCCCGAGCCTTTGTTCACCATATTGCTCATGCGAGCCTTTCGATGGGCCAGCTTTTCAGTTACGATTCCCACGAATGACTCGTCGCAATCCACGAACACATGTTCCATGGGTTCCTGGCGCTTGCCATTCTTTTCCTTATAGATCACCTCAGGTCGTCCCACGCACAATTCAAATCCTTCCCGGCGCATCATTTCGACGAGAATTGCCATTTGGAATTCCCCCCGGCCCTTGACAATGAAGCTTTCTTGACTGCCGGTATCTTCCACGCGAATAGCCACGTTGCGCAGGGTCTCTTTCATGAGCCGTTCCCGGATTTTGCGGGATTGAACAATTTTACCTTCCTTGCCCACCAGGGGACTGTTGTTGATGGTAAAGGTCATGGAGACCGTGGGTTCGTCCACGCGGATGCGCTTCAATGCCTTGGGCTTGGTTCGGGTGCAGATGGTATCTCCGATTTTCACATCGTCGGCACCCGAGATCACGATGATATCTCCGACATCAGCGTGGTTCACAGCTTGCAGTGCCATGCCCTGGTACACCTGGAGTTTGGCGAGTTTAATGGGCAGGTGGGAGTTATCTTCAGTGATACAGATCAGGCCATCATCAAGGGATATGGAGCCGTTCATGATCTTGCCCACGGCCAAGCGGCCCAGATAGTCGGAATAGTCCAGATCCGCCACCAGCATTTGAAAGGGTTCTTCCGAATCGTAAACAGGTCCTGGGATTTCCGACAAAATTGTATCAAAAAGCAAGTGGATGTTTTCCCGCGGTTCATCCAGGACGGGTTGAACAATGCCCTGACGGCCAATGGCATAGAGGACCGGAAAATCCAATTGGTCCTCGGAGGCATCCAGATCGATGAACAGATCGTAAATTTCGTCCAGCACCTCATCCGCCCGGGCATCTTTGCGGTCGATTTTGTTGATCACCACCAGTATGACCAATCCGGCTTCCAGGGCTTTTTTCAAAACAAACCGGGTTTGGGGCAGAGGGCCTTCCGAAGCATCTACCAGCAAAATAGCGCCGTCCACCATGGCCATGGCCCGTTCCACTTCCCCGCCAAAATCCGCGTGGCCCGGGGTATCCAGGATGTTGATCTTGGTATCTTTCCACATGATCGAGCAATTCTTGGCTGCGATGGTAATACCCCGCTCCCGCTCCAGATCCATGCTGTCCATGATCCGCTCATCCATTTCTTTGCCTTCGCGGAACAGGCCGCTTTGCCGGAACATGGCATCCACCAGGGTGGTCTTGCCATGGTCGACGTGGGCGATGATAGCAATATTTCTCAATTTTTGATTTTGTTGTTTGGTCATAATAATTTTAAAGCCTCTCTGAGCTCAATCATCCATTTCAATTCATCATCTTTCAACGCCCATTCAAAATGAATGGACTCGGATTATGATAAATTATTTTGAACGTGCGTTTATTTAGATTTCGATATAATGATTGTGGCAGAGCTATAGGAAGGAAATTATACAAGTCGTACTTCTGCAACCGATATCGCAGTCAAAAATCATTATCGAGGAAGTCTATACTACTTTGAAGGTGTTCTGGCAATGCAGTCAATGCCCCTCATCCGATTCATTTTGCGGAATCTATCGGTCGGAAATTTTATAAGGGCATGGTTTTAATCTCGGCCATTGAACCACACGAAAAGCGTTATTCATTTCATTCGTAGTTCAGAATATTCCCTCTTCATTGGCAGATGGACGAAGACTGCTTCTTGTCAAAGATTTCTCAATTGACATTTAACAAGGCTTTGATCTCCAAAACTGGAGATAATGTTTTTTTGGTTGTTATGTGTAAAGATGATTGGGGACATTGCCAATTTATACAACTTAAGGTATGTATGCTGTATGGTAAGACAAGCCAGATTGGATGCGCCTGGTGTTTTGCACCATGTCATGGCACGTGGGATTGAGCAACGGCCAATTTTTATTGATGATTGTGACATGGATGAATTTGTTCGCCGTCTCTCACATCTTGCCCTGGAAGGAAAACTGATCGTTTATGCATGGTCTTTGATGCCCAACTACTTTAATCTTCTGGTCAGGACCGGAAAGATCTCACTTTCCAGGAGCATGCGCTCGTTGTTAACAGGGTATGCCGGATACTTTAACCAACGGCATAGACATCATGGACATGTATTTCAAGACCGTTTCAAGTCTGTAATTTGTGAGGAAGAACCATACTTTTTGGAGCTTGTTCGATATTTGCACCTCAATCCTCTGCGTGCTGGTGTTGTTAAGGACATGAAGGAGCTGGACCGGTATCCGTACACAGGCCATTCGGTCCTTGTGGGCAGTATAGAACGGTCATGGCAGGATGCTGAAGATGTGTGGAGTCGATTTGGCAGGACATGCCGGGAGGCTGCGAAGAACTATAGGGCCTTTGTATCGGATGCTATCGGACAAGGCCAAAGGCCTGACCTTGTGGGTGGCGGGTTTTATCGAAGCATGGGTGGTCGGCGTGCGGTTGCGGATTTACGTCGAGGCCGTAAGGCATATCAGTCTGACGAACGTGTATTGGGGTCTTCCGCCTTTGTTGAGTCCCTGCTTAAGGAAGTGGATGCTAAGTCTGAAGGAAGATACGGGAAAATAAAGCTTTCAAAGCTGAAGAAACGCATTGCCAGAGATATGGGAGTCAGTAGTCATGCCCTGGATGGTAGAGGCAGGTCTCAGGATGTATCACGTGCCAGGGCTATTCTCTGTTATGTTTGGACAAATTATTTAAGACAGAGTGGCCGTGAACTTGCCCGAGAGCTTGGCGTAAGTCCACAAGCTGTTTATGCGGCTTCTTCCCGAACTGAAAGGGACGGTGGATTTGACGCGGAAGCCCTGGAAAGATGGTGCCGGTAAAAATATATTGTATAAATTGGCAACGTCCCCTTGCTCGGATCTATATTACCCCCAAAAGTGTAAACTACTTTTGGCTTGCTATGAAGGATGCAGAAAGTTGTAAGATATCTTGTAACCGTTCACGGGTTCAGAGGTTTAGTTGGTTTTGACCTAAATCTCTTTGTCGGATTATCTGGTTGCCCGAATGCGGGCGGTTCCTTTTTGCCAACTATGTTAGCAGGGGAAACGTCTGTATTTGTCTGTGTAAGTCTGCCTACCCTGCCTGCCTGCCCATAGGTCCGGTAGATCGTATCGGGGTGGAATGCGTAGCATATTCCTCCGGGGTGGCTAATTCAAATGCCCTCAAGAAGCGAGTGCCAACATCAAAAAAATGATTAACGGACAGATAGATGGCTAAAAGAGTATGTCCTGTATGGGTTGGTTATCTTCTTGCCAGCCCGATAAGAAAATTATTACAAAATCCCAAAAAGATACTTAGCCCGTATGTTGAGAATGGTATGAAGGTTCTGGATATAGGATGTGCAATGGGTTTCTTCAGTTTGCCCCTTGCACGGATGGTCGGTTCGAAAGGAAAAGTTATATGTGTAGATGTTCAGGAGAAGATGATCAGGTCACTTGAAAAACGGGCACAAAAAGCAGGATTGTCTAATAAAATTGAAACACGGACATGTCATCACGATTCTCTTGGCCTGCATGACCTTAAAGAAAAGTTCGATTTTGCCCTTGCATCCGCTGTTGTGCACGAAATTGCTGATGCTTCCAGATTTTTTTCTGAAATATATGAAATCATGAAACCGAATGGAAAATTTTTAGTAATAGAACCAAAGGGACATGTATCAGAAAAACATTTTGAGATAACCGTTTCTGTGGCCGAACAGAAAGGTTTTAAGATATTCGGAAGGCCTCGAACCGGTCGGAGTCATGTTGTCCTGCTGAGTAAGGGAAACGTTAAAAGAAAATATTTGAAACACTAATCAGTAAGGGGAGGTTTTCCCCCTCCCTGCACTGACTAATGCTTGGCCGAAAATCTCTATTTTTTCTGGTAGTTCCTGTGATTATACGTGACTTTTCAATAAGTCCGGGCAAATCATATTTTGCGACTGTCCAATGGATTCCGGCTTTCGCCGGAATGACAGGTGCTTATACCCAATCGTCATTCCCGCGAAAGCGGGAATCCAATCGTCATTTTTAAATTGCCATTTTCGTCTTTCTCCATGCATTCATGGAGACGACTCTTGAACGTCTCTGCCATTTGTACTTCACAGCTCAAGGAGATATTCATCCTCCTGGCACAGTATTGATTTACTTGCCCCGTTAAATCTAAATGGCATAATCTGACAATATGGAAGGACCGGGAACCAAGGCAAGGTTCGGCATGGTATTTTGAAACATGGTGATTATTTAACTGGGGTAGCGGTTCTGGTAGAGATAACCGTGCCGACCATGCCGACGGTTAAAGGAGATAGCATAACCGGTGAGAACTTTCCGCATCAGATCCCCAAGGGATCTATCACTTGTGCGGATAAGTAGATGGATATGGTTGGACATTAGCACCCATGCATAACATTTGCAGCCAGTCAAAGAAAGATTCTTTTCAAGTCGACCAAGAAAGTCATTCCGGTCACAGCCATCAAGAAAGATATCCGTCCCCCGTCCCCAAATTACTAATTTTTATGTACTGCATTCTTTGAATATCAATCGAGAAACTTTTAAGCTGTTGCTTCACGGATTGGTCTAACTCGTTCAATTTTTTTCATTCGTTTTGGCGAAGGTGATTGTGCGTGATCAGAGACTTTTCAAGGGCCTCTTGGTCGGTCGAGTCATTGTGCTCCAACAGCACCACCACAATTTTTAATAGACGTTCGAGACCGACGGAGAGGTTGTAAAGAACTTCAAATATTTCATCGGTGTTATCGAGAATTTGCATCTCGTAAAAACGGCGTAATCCGGAGTAGATGAAAGCTCCGGAAACGCTAAGCTCTTTACTTAGATTAAAGTTTTTCCATGCTTGCGTTGCTTCCATTTTAGAGCATCCTATATTGTCCCACCACAATTATTGCCCAATCGCGGTGCTGACCCGCGAGCACGTCGGGTATGAGCAGGCCGGCGCGCGCAGTCGGGTCGAGTACCTTGTTCCGGCGCGTAGCGGTAGCGACGGGGCAAGGTGCTCAACGTAGCCGGCTTGCTGGGGCTCCAAATATGTGCTTGACAACAGCATTTTTATATGTACAATAAACTGTACAGGAGGTGCTTTATGGAAGCTATAACCTATACAGCCGCCAGGCAAAACCTTGCAAAAACAATGGAAAAAATATGTAAAGACCGCGCGCCGGTGATCGTAACACGTAAAACCTCTAACTCTGTGGTCATTATGTCACTTGAGGACTATGAAGCCCTTGAAGAAACGGCTTATCTCTTACGGTCACCAAAAAACACCAGGCGTTTGATTGAATCTATCGCCCAACTTGAAAACGACAAAGGGATCGAAAAGGAACTTTTAGAGTGAGGCTCATCTTTTCTGACCACGCCTGGGATGATTATCTCTTTTGGCAGAAAACCGATAAAAAGGTCCTTCGTCGTATCAATACCCTCATCAAAGAAACGAAACAAAATCCATTTGAGGGTATTGGAAAGCCTGAACCACTTAAACATGCTCTTTCCGGCTACTGGTCCCGACGAATCACCGATGAACACAGGTTCGTTTACAAAGTATCTGAAAATGCAATCCATATCGCCCAGTTGCGCTACCACTATTGATCATTTTGTAGCCCCAACGTGCCGGTCACTTGCGCCAAAAAACTTTCGAAATCCTTAAAAATACCAAATCTTTTCATATACCCGAGCAGTAACTAAAGACCCCGGTCTTTGGCGTCAAATGCACTGGATTGTGTACGCCCGGCATAGGCGTGAACTTATGAGGTTAAAGTCCTCTGTACGTGAACCTTGCTGCCTGATTTTGAGGTTAGCAAAAGTACTAGCCGAAGGCAAGGGCGTCGCTGTGAGGCGGGGTTCGAAGGAAGCCGGAGTACAAAGCTGTGAGCCGACGAATAGAAATGTCATATAAGGCCGAGTCTCTGGGCAAGGGTCTTGAAAAAAATAAATTGGTGGAATTCGCGTCCAGATTTGCCATAGATTTAGTCGATCTGATTGAACAAAACCGCAGGCATAACAGTGTTATGTTGAGAATTTTGCGATTGAGGATCGATTAAAGATGTGGTGAAGATGGGATGCGAAAATGCCAAATTATTTTTTCCCAGGCCCTAAGGCAGCACAACATGTCTAAGCCCTGGATTCACAGGAGATACGGTAAATGGCGCGGATTGTTCACGTTCTTATCCAGGGAGACCTGTTTTCCATGCGGCATAATGTTGTTTCCAGTGAAACTACCGGCAGGGGCTACCGGTTCCCAAATGTCCCGGCACAGATGATGGAAAACTCTGCCTCATTTGTGAGATACGAAACAAAGATGAGCAGACAGGAAATGAATAGTGCAGCGTCATGCGAAGTAATTCGTGTGGTGTGAAAGCAGGAGTCAGCAGAGGCCATAGTAGCCCAACGCCGGGGGTAATGCCACGGACATGGTGAAGGGCCGAACATCAAGGAGAAAAAGAGGTATCCATGAGGTTTATTTTTTTCCGCGTCCCTTAATCTACAGTGTCGAAGATGATCGAGTTTCAATTCTATCCTTGATTCATGGAAGCCGGGATTTCACGACAGCCTGGGATAAAAAAGATAGGGAACTCGCTCCGCACGAAAACCGGAACCATTGATTAATCGGTTAACCGATTAACAGTAAAGATCTGACATGGTCGGTTTCTACACTTATTATCACGGGAAAGGGTTCAGGTGCCAAGCAAGGCCATCAATTCTTCAGGATCAAGTCTTTTGCCCAGAAGACTCACTCCCCAGTGGAGATGTGGCCCTGTGGCCCGTCCGGTGGACCCGGCAAGACCAACAACCTGGCTTCGTTCCACTTCTTGTCCTTTTTTGACTTTATAACTGACAAGGTGCGCATAAAGGGTGTATAGACCTTTGCCATGATCAAGGATAACTGTCTTTCCGCTTAGATAACAGTCTCTGGCCATGGTCACTTTTCCATAATTGGAGGCGAGGATAGGAGTACCTTCAGGGGCCCTTAAATCCACACCTGAGTGGGGGCTCCTGGGCTTATTATTAAATATCCGCCTGAATCCGAATGGACTGAGAATTTTGGAATTTACAGGCCAGATAAAAGGCCTTTTCCAGTAAAGCGTATTTGAAATCTTGTCACATGTTTCTCTTACGGCCTTCTGATCGTTTAGCACTCGCTCCAGAATTTTCGGGGGAAATTCCACCATGCGCTCCGGTACGGAAAGACGTTCTTCCGGGAAGTCTCTTGCCATTACCCGAACTTCGTGGGAGTAAAGGTCAGAGCCGTCAGGCCCCTGCCATTTGACAGTCAGGATGTGGGTTCCTGGCTTACAATCAAGACCTGCTCCAATGAGTACAAAATAATCCCGGCTGGATGGGTCAAGGTGGTATGGGATTTTTTTCCCAAGAAACTTGACATCAAGGAGATCCATTTTGTCATTTATTTTTATTGTGGCCAGCGCGATTCCTCCAAGAGGGATCTTGTCAGGTTCCATACTTACCGAAACCGGATACGATCCAGCCTCTACCTCCAGATTGCAGCTCCAGATGGGGAAAAAACACGTCATAAAAAATATGAGCAGGCATGAGAAAAATCTTAGTTTCATTGATATCATGATGAACAGCTATCAGCTTTTAGGTATTAGTAACTTATTTGGAAAACAGCAGCAAATTAACCGCTAACAGCTAATCGCTTAATTCAGTTTCAGATAGTACTTTGTCCTGGTCTTTTCCTGTGGACAACACCTTGCAGATTATAGCACCCTTTTCAGGTCTTATCAGGAGACGTTCACCTTCTGCCACCTGATCAAATCGCTTTACAAGTTTCCCCCCGGATGTCCGATAAACCAGACTGTAGCCCCTGGCAAGGACTGCAAGCGGGCTCACTGCGTTTAGCTTTCCGGACAACGTGGCAAGGGATTGGCGTTTTCTCTCAATAGAGACCGATCCGGCCCGGACCAAACGCCTTGACAGAGAGCAGGATTCGGCTTTGGCCAGGGCAAGCTGTTTTCCCGGTTCGTGTACCACGAGCCTTTCACGCAGGTTCAGGTATCCATGGGACCAGAAACCAATTTTTTCTTGCATGATCCTCAACAGCCTGGCATTAAGGTCGTCCTGTCGAAGTCTCTGCTCCACAAGTTTTCTTCTGGGATCCTTGAGTTGATGACGGAGTAATTGAACCGCCTGCTGATTGATTTTTAACCTGTTGTAAATTGAAAGGATAATTCTCCTGGTGAGGATTGCTACCTTGTCCATCAGCTCTTCCCTGCGGGGAAAAAGGAGCTGTGCCGCTGCAGTGGGGGTGGCGGCCCTGTGATCTGCCACAAAGTCTGAAATCGTGAAATCGACCTCATGGCCTACTGCCGAGACAACAGGTATGGTACAACTGAAAATCTCCCGGGCCAGGGTCTCATCGTTGAATGCCCGGAGATCCTCAAGCGAGCCACCTCCTCGAGTGAGCAGTATAACATCACCTTTCTCAGCAACATGTTGGGCAATTCTCAGAGAATCAATTATTTCTCCTGAGGCCCCTTCTCCCTGAACACTTGCCGGGCAGAGTACGATGTTTGCCCCTGGATAGCGTCCCTTGGCATTCCGGATAAAGTCATGGATTGCAGCGCCGGTTGGGGATGTGATAACAAAGACCCTTTGCGGAAGCAGTAGAAGCGGCAGCTTATGCTCAGGAGAAAAAAGGCCCTCTTTTTCCAGGCGTGCCTTTAGCTGTTCAAAGGCCAGTTGAAGAGCCCCCTCTCCCTTTGGTTCAACGGTTTCCGCCACCAACTGGAGATCGCCCCTGCCGGTATAGATATTGAGCCTCCCGAAACAGATCACGTACTGGCCGTCCTCCAGCTCAAAAGGGAGGCGGGCAGCCTGGGACTTGAACAGCACGGCCTTGATCTGGGACCGATTATCCTTCAAGGTGAAATAGCAATGGCCTGATGAAGGCTGTCGTAAATTTGATATCTCTCCTTCCACCCACAGGATATCAAAATCGAGGTCCAATCTGTCCTGGACCTTGGCTAAAAGATCCGAGACCTGCCAGACATGTCTGACAGAAGGAGGAGATTCCCGATTAATGTCGGGAGAGATAACACCTTCCAGGGCGGAAGGGGGAAACAGATTTTTGAGGGAATCTTCTATCATGGTAATCTGGAGTATAAATGATTAATCTGTGCTAAGGAACGTACAATAAATAACTTGAACAAATTAATGTCTTTTTTGCCGTCTTCTTCGTTGCTCGTCGATCACATAACCCGTTATACTCGCTCCTCGCGCCTTGAATACAACAAAAAATCCTGTTAATTTTTGTTCAACTTATTTCTCTCCCGTTCCTAAGTCAAAACATACCACAGCCGAACATGGGCAAAATGAGATTCCTCACGCACTGTGGATATTAATCTTTTTCCTCTGGAATTGTATCAATAGAGGCAAATTTAGGTTCATGAAGCGGGAGCAGTATTTCGGCCATATCTTTAACTTTTAGCATTATGTCATATGCCTCATATGCATTGACAAGGGTCCCGGGCGGGATAACATCCATCTCCATTGCAGTTATCTCTTTTGGGGGATAGAAGTTTTCCATGATTACACAGAATCCAGTTATGGCCGCCCGCCCTTGAGAGGTATCTATCAGTACCGTTAACCCTCCTTCCGTATGAGCCGGCGTATGGATGACACGGATACCCGGAAGAATTTCCTCACCTCCGGTTACCGTTTTGATCTGCCCGGCCTCTTCCACGTCCAGAATATAATCTTCCAGATATCGAAAATCCAGGGGATGGGGATTGTGTACTCGCTCCAGTTCTTTCTCATGCACATAGAATGTGGCGTTAGTGCACTTGTAATCGTTTTCGCAGTGATCGTTGTGTAAATGGGTATGGATAACGATGTCGATAGATTCCGGGGTCAGACCCCAGAGGCCCAGCCCTTCCTCAAATTTATAGATCTTTCCTCCAATGGATTTTTCTCTGTCCTCAGATTGCAGCGGACTCATCTCTCCCGTATCTACCAGGACCTTCCGGTCGCCACCTTCCAGATACCAGCAATAGATAGGTATGGTATAAAGTTGTCCATAGCCATGTTGATAGGTCATCATACCTTTGTCAAAGATCTTTGTTCCCATCACAATAGGATGTATTTTGTACTGACTCATATTTCACCTCTATAATCCCTGATTCTAACCTAAATTGAGCGATTAGCTGTCAGCCATTAGCGTTTAGCTTTGAAAAAGCGTTGTAAACATAGGCATCCTTCATTCACCTCTTTACACTTTTTTTCGAAAAAGCGTGTATTGTCGAATTGAATGCCGATGTCAAAACTGGAAATTTGAAATTAGGTAACACATCTACATCTTTAGTGTTTTTTCTAGTTTCCAGTTTCCGATTTCACTACCAAAATACAAGATCAACAAAGTGTAAACTACTTTTAATCTGTCGTGAAGGATACCTAAACATATCTCAAATCTTCACTGTGAATAAAAGCGGCCTTTCAGAAAAAATCGGAACACTCCTTAAGCAACGAATTGCCCAAATCTCAGACATAGTCAGACTTCTTGTGAAACCAAAAAAAATAGATTGAATGGTTATCACCCAATGGCGTGAAGATGGTCAGCAGATGTAGTTGAATTTGATATTAGCTGAAAAATGTTGTAAAAAGGCGTGCACAGCAGCCTTTTGCCTTTTTCGGAACTTTACCGTGAAAATACTTTTTGAATTAGCCACCCCAGTACCATCTACCGGAGCTACAGGGCAGGCAGACCCACACGAATACACAGACAATTCATCTGCTGGTGTGTTCACCAATGTGGATAAGGTCTTTTGTCTGTGTTCGTCTGTGTGTGTCGAGCGAGCATAGCGAGCGGGTGGCAAATTTTCATGCTCGGGGGTGACGAAAGGCCTCATCATAAACGTTTAGTTTGGTAAATATCATATGGTCCCACCACCTGACCGCATATTGATCCAACGAACTGCAGATATAGTGCAGAAAGGTGGAGTGGTAGCCTTTCCCACAGAGACGAGCTATGGGCTTGGGGCCTCAATAAAACACATCGATGCCCTTGAACGAATCTATATAATCAAAAAAAGGCCAAGGCACAAACCACTTTTGATCATCATTTCAGATACTGCGGATCTCCTCCATCTGGTCAGCCGGGTTCCGCCAGCAGCAGTTACCTTGATGGAGCGCTTCTGGCCGGGTCCCTTGACCCTGCTTTTGCCGGCTAAACCCGGGCTACCATGGCCACTTTGTGCAGATACAGCCAAAGTGGGTGTAAGAATCTCCAGCCATTCATGGGCACATTCCCTGGTACAAACCCTAGGGAATCCCATGACCGCAACCAGTGCAAACCTCTCAAAACACCCCGCCACTTATAAGGCCGAGGAAGTTGCGGATCAGTTACGATCTTGTCCCCCTGACTATATACTGGACGGGGGCCCCACATCCGGAGGGGCACCATCCACGATCATCGATGTATGTACTGACCCTCCTGAAATCGTACGGGAAGGGGCAATTAGCCCGAAATATATGGATCTGTACGGTTAGCTATTAGCTGTAATGATACAGGATGTTTTAACTATTACAAACTTTTACCTTGTTGAACGCAGCTTTGCTGCCCCCTTTGGGGATTCAACAGGGTGAACCCATTGGGTGTTATTTCTGATTAACGTAATGCCCTATTTTTTCAAAGCTAAACGCTAATGGCGAACAGCTAATCGCTCAATTTAGGCAATATGCGCATAATACGTGAATTTTGGTTACCTGTTTTACTCTATTTAGTTTTTCTGTCCGGTTATCAGATCTGGAAAGAATATACGTTGCCTGTTTCGGAAACAGGCAAAAATAAGATCATATTAATTCCCACAAGGAGCACCTTTTCCTCAGTAGCACAACAACTTAAAACAGAAGGTTTAATCAAATCCAAGAGGGCATTTTATTGCTTGGCCTGGTGGGAAAATGCAACAACCAGAATCAAGGCAGGAGAATATGAGCTCTCTCCAACTCAAACTCCTGCAGAGATCCTGGATTGCCTGATCCAGGGAAAAATCCGCCAATATATGGTTACCATCCCCGAGGGCTATAACCTGTTTCAAATAGATGACCTTCTTGCAAGTGCAAAATTGATATCAAACGATTCATTTCTCAATGTGGCAAGAGACAAAAACATCTTAAGAACTTTGGGCATAAAGGCTGATAGCGCTGAGGGCTATGTTTATCCTGACACCTATCAATTAACCAAGGACGCCACGGCTCGTGAGATGCTCCGCACCTTCGTTAATCGTTTCTGGGAAGTATGGAATTCAGAAGGATTTAGCCGCAGAACGGAAGAATTGGATGTCGAAGTCCACGATATAGTGACCCTTGCTTCCATAGTGGAAAAAGAGGCCATGCGGTCAAGAGAAATGCCGCTAATTGCTTCCGTATTCTGGAATCGCTTGAAAAAAAACATGCCGCTCCAGGCAGATCCAACTGTCCACTATGGAATACTTGTGGAAACCAAGGTAAAAAAGCGCCGTCTCAGGTGGAAAGATTTAAGAAAAAGGACTCCCTATAACACTTACGTAAGCAGAGGTCTTCCCAAGGGACCGATTTCAAACCCGGGCAAGGAATCCATCATAGCGACTCTCTATCCATCAAAAAAGAATTATCTCTATTTCGTTTCACGAAATAACGGGACACATTGTTTTTCCCGGACCCTGGCTGAACACAACAGGGCCGTAAATCAATACCAACGCCGGCCTAAACACCGACCCATAAAAAAAACCCCTACTGATTCAACACAAACTACTCCCCCACTTTGAACCACCACCCCTTTCACTTTTAATCGCCGGATAAAAATCAAAAAAACTTTTTCAAAATATTCAAGTAGATGACACTTGTTTCCGATAAAAAAATTAGAGATAATTTATATATCTCTGGCTCAATTTTCAAGAATCATCATTTTTAAAAGCAAATTATAGAAAAAGGAAGAAAAGCACAGTTTCTATTATATAACATATTGATATTTTATGGTTAAATTATCTCTTAATTCTCTTGACATGCAACCATTTATTAAAATATATAGGTATATAGTGGAATAAAGTAGGACAAAGGGGTAAAAGCAATGTTTAGAGGACGGTCGGCCCATGTCTTGGATGCCAAGGGCCGTCTTAGCATTCCAGCCCGTTTTAGAGAGTTCTTGCAGGCAAAATACGATGGCCGGTTGATAGTCACCAACCTGCCCTCTTGCCTCGCAGCTTACCCTTTTGAGGAATGGCGAAAGATAGAAGAACATTTCAGCCGGTTCCAATTTGGACCTCCTGAAGTCGTAGCCTTTAAAAGATATTTGTTGGGAGCAGCAGCGGAGTGTTCCCTGGATGGCCAGGGGAGAATATTGATACCCTTGAAGCTCCGTGAAGAGGCGGGACTGACCAGGGATGTGGTTCTCTCGGGTATGCTTACTTATTTCGAAATATCAAACAAAGATAACTTAAACAAAGAATTGCAAAAAACGAGGGATAACTTTGACCAGTACAGCAGCGACATCACCGCTAAATTCGGAATTAGTGGCTAGAAAGGAGACCGTGCATTGCCCTGTAATGGTCACAGAAGTGCTGGATGGTCTGTCGTTGAAGCCAGGCGGGGTCTATGTTGATGCAACACTGGGCATGGGAGGCCATACAGAGGCCATGCTGTCAAGATGCCCTGAAGTCAAAATGGTCCTTGGCCTTGACTGTGACACAGAGGCCTTAGAACAGTCCAAATCCAGATTGGCCCTATTTGGTGACAAGGTTCGATTCGTTCACAGCAATTTTATCCATCTCCATGATGTTCTTTTATTCAATAGAATAGGGCAAGTTGATGGGATACTCATGGATCTTGGAATCTCAAGCTTCCATCTGGAGAATAGCAGGAGGGGCTTCAGCTTTTCCAGGGACGAACCTCTTGACATGCGCATGGATTCTTCCACCCCTGGTGCAGTGACTGCTGCTGACATGGTCAACAAGCTTCCGGTCGAAAGATTGACCGAGCTTATCCAAACATACGGGGAAGAGAGATGGGCAAAGAGAATCGCCAAACGCATATATGACAGGCGGGAAACAGCCCCGATTCTGACCTCAGCGGAATTGGCGGAAGTGGTTGCCCATGCCATTCCCAGAAAATACCATCCACGCCGAATTCATCCTGCCACACGGACCTTCCAGGCGCTCAGGATCGCAGTGAACCGAGAGCTCGACAACCTTAAAGAGGCCCTTGGCTCACTCCCGTCTTGCCTGAGACCGGAAGGACGACTGTGTATTATCTCTTTTCATTCCCTGGAGGACCGTCTGGTAAAAATCGCTTTCAGAGAAGATAACAGACTGAAACCCTTAACTAAAAAACCACTGGTACCAAGCCCTGAAGAAATGCACAGTAATCCCAGAGCCAGAAGTGCCAAGCTGAGAATTGCTCAATGTGTGGAGCCCGACGCTACACAGTTAAAATTAACATAACTACCCTTGAGCCTCTTGCCGGGACCTGCTCTGGGAGGGAGAAAAATGATTCCTCGATCAGCAACGATTAGAATACCCCAGAGAAATTTATATGTTCCGATGGCACAGAAAAACAACACCGGCAGCAGCCTTTCGTTCTCAAAAGTACTCAGAATAACCCGTCAAAAGACAATTGCGCTCATATTTGCTCTAGCCGCATTATTAATCCTGGGGTTCTGGACTACTCACGAGACCCTGAAAATAGCAAAGGATATAGAGTTCCGCCAGCTAGAGAAAGGCCGTCTCAGTGCTCAATATCAGGATTTCAGCAATCAAATGGACCGGCTCAAAGCACGCAGCCGTATGGAAAAATTGGGGAAAAAAATGGGACTTCACTCACCCACAGCCAGGCAGACAATATTCCTTAAGTGATACTTAATTTGAGCGATTAACCTTTAGCGGTTAGCGGTTAGTTTAATGATTATCGGTCTGCCGCCCTGACAAGTAGGATGTTTTACTATTACAAATTTTTACCCATTTGGTGTTATTTCTAATTAACGTAATGCCCGGATTTTTCAAAGCTAAACGCTAATGGCTAACAGCGAATCGCTTAACTTAACGGATAGAGATCAGAATGAGTTTTCCTTATAAAGATAAAAGAATTTTGTTCCTTTTTGCCCTGGCAGGTCTTGTGATTATGGCCACATCGTTTGTTGGTTGCTTTTGGCAGAATAACAATGTCAATAGCGAAGACAACATTGATTCGTCCAGGCTTTCTCAACAACGGAGCCATGACTACTATTCCCAGCAAAGCCCCCTGTGCAGGGGCGTAATTCTTGACAGGACAGGAGCGATATTCGCCGTAAGCCAAAAGACAACCTCTGCCTTAGCAAAACCTTCCAAGTTGCCGCAAGTTGATGATTGGGCACCACGGGTATCAGAAATCCTTGGCCTTGATCCTCATGCTGTGACAAAACTGCTGTCGGAGAAACAAGACGTTATCTGTCTAAAAGAAGGCATTTCCTTAAAACAAGGTCTGAGGCTGAAAGACATGCGGCTTAAAGGAATAGAAATACAGGAAAAATATAAAAGGGTATATCCTTGCGGTCCACTGGCTTCTCCGGTTTTGGGGTTTGTCGATCACGGCGGCAGGGGCCTTGAGGGAATTGAATACACATATGACAGCCTTTTAAGCCACACTAATGTGTCACAAATTCACGCAGGTGGACAGGAACTTACGCTTACTCTTGGGAAAAATATTCAGTCATCAGCGGAAAAAGAGCTTGGCAGGCAGATGAAAAGACTTAAGGCAGATAAAGGCTGCCTTGTTATAATAAGTGTTGAAAATGGTGAGATCCTTGCCTTGGCCAGCAAGCCTTCCTGGGACCCGGAACGTTTTTGGGAACTACCTGCAGCAAACATTACAAATTACTCCCTACAAGATAATGTTGACCCGGTGGTCCTTGTGCCTCTCTTAAACTGGATGTTTGAACAAAGTGAGCTTCCAAAATCAGAAGATCAGCCTTTGAACAAAATGGAACATAAGTGGAAATGGGAAACTTTGGATAAAGGTCTGGTCCTATGGAGTCCCTGGACTGAACAGGAACTGAAAGATTTTGTCTCTTATGACGACCGGTCAAAAGACCTCTTGGCTCTGGGATTTGGTCAGTCTACAGGTATTGACCTTCCGGGTGAAGGCCAGGGCAGCCTGTCTTCAGCCCTGCCAAGGTCACAGAATTGCTTCTTATGCCAAGGTATCGCAGCCAGTCCGATCCAGATTCTAAGGGCCTTCTCCGCCCTGATAAATGAGAATATATTGGTGACACCACACGTGGCCCTACAAAGTCCTAATGAATTCCTGACATCCGAGTCTTCCGTGAAGGATCAAAGACAGGCCAAAATCCCATGGTTAACAGAAGAGCTTATACTTAAATTGCGGAAAAACCTCGCGGTCAGGGGAGGGCCTTCTCTTGCGAGCATCAGGTGGAATGAACAGTCTGAGCAAATATCCACTCAATTTCCAGCCCAGGTCACTGTCCTTGGATTCTGGCCCGACAAATCACCTAAAGTCAGTTATATTGTTTTGCTCGACGGCGTAAAAATTGATCCTCGTGAACGCCGGGGCACTTTAGGGCGAACACTAATAGTAGCAAAACAGGCGGCACAGGTACCCTTGAAAGACAAATGGCGAACGGTGAAAAGCCAAGAGACCAAAAAAGAACTCTCCAGGATGCCGAATCTTAAGGGAAAATCCATAAGACAGGCCTTTGATATTCTGCAATCCATAGGCATTTCCACCAAGCTCAAAGGTGTAGGGAGTGTGATCGCACAGAAACCAAGATCAGGAACGCCTCTTAAGGGTGTGAAGGTCTGCAGTATAACCTGCAAATGATGTTTGGTAATACACGGCACGAAAGGACATTGCGGGATATGTTAGAAGTGCTGAGACCTGCTGTTTCTATATCACCTGAGTTGGATGACGTAAAAATCAAGGGCATATCCGCAGACTCCAGACAGGTAAAGCAGGGATACATATTTGTGGCAATTCCCGGCACGGAATTTGATGGAAGACAATTTATCAATGATGCCGTGGAGAAAGGAGCCTCTGCCCTGTTAATGCCAAGCCAAGATGTCCATCGTTACATCAAGACCGTTCCTGGAGCACTTCCTGTTATGGGAGTGGATGACCCCAGGTTTTCAACCGGTCTTCTGGCAAGTGCCTTTTATGGAAATCCCAGTGAAAAAATGGCCCTCATAGCCATTACAGGCACTAATGGTAAGACTACGATCACATATCTTCTGGAAGGCATTTTCAGCAAAGCCGGGCTGAATCCTGGTGTAATCGGGACTGTAAACCAGAGACATTGTGGTAAGGAGGTACCTTCTGAGCTCACTACCCCAGGTGCCATAAAACTACAGGAGATTCTGGCCGACATGTCGGAGCAAGGGGCAAAGGCAGTGGCCTTAGAGGTATCTTCCCACGCCCTTGACCAGCAGAGGATCTCAGGATGCAGTTTCGCAGCGTCTGTTTTTACCAATCTGGGCCGCGATCACCTGGATTACCATCAAGACATGGACCAATACTTCCACGCCAAGGTAAAATTGTTTTTGGACTACCCATCTGATACTGCAATCATCAACATTGACGACTTGTATGGAAGGCGTCTGTGGAAAATAGTGCAAAGAAAAAAAATCAGTTATGGTCTCAGTCCTGAGGCCGATGTAAGACCTGAGTTCCAGTCAATCAATATTGATGGAATAACAGGTAAACTTACCACGCCCAAAGGACCTGTCTCCATAAAATCCAGGCTTATAGGTCTGCACAACCTATACAATATCCTTGCAGCAGTGGCGGCTTCAATCACCCTTGGGATAGATCCCGACTATATTCAGACCGGCATAGAAACAATAACGCGTATCCCGGGAAGGCTCGATCCTGTGCATACCCCACGGGGAGTGACCGCCTTTGTAGACTATGCCCATACACCTGACGCCCTTGAAAGTGTCCTGAACTGCCTTATCAGATTAGGGTCCAAGCCTCTGATCTGCGTAATCGGCTGTGGAGGAGACAGAGACAGGGGCAAGCGTCCTCTCATGGCGCAGGCAGCTGCTTCACTGGCAGATATTGTTGTGCTGACCTCGGATAATCCACGTACTGAAGACCCTCTTGCCATACTCGATCAGATGTTGAACGGCCTCAGAGACCTTCCTCCCCATCACCCTGCAACTAAAGCTGAAGTGGAGGTAATTCCAGACAGAAGGGATGCTATTTTATGGGCAGCAGAACAAGTGAGGCCTGGTGCCTGTCTGCTCGTGGCAGGGAAGGGCCATGAAACCTACCAGATAATCGGCAACAAACGACTTGCCTTTGATGACATGGAAATACTGAAAGAGGCATTTGGGGCAGAAGTCAGAGGTCAGAAGTCAGAGGTCAGAGGTCAGAGGTCGGAGTATAAGAGTAATAGGTCGAAGTCAGAGAGTCTTGAGGATCAGGGACTTCGATTAAAGGCTTCTCAGGTGGCAAGGGCTATTGGAGCCAGAGTCCTTTCGGGTGATCCGGATACGGCAATCCATGGCATATCAACAGATTCCAGATCAGTAAGAAAAGGAAATATATTCTGGGCACTTTCAGGGGATCGTTTCAATGGCCATAATTTTGTCCTTGATGCTATAAAAAAAGGGGCCATCGGCGCGGTAGTCAGCTCGACCTTTGACTTTCGAGCTTTGACTTTAAGCCCTCGATCCTGTCCTATCCTGTTGCAAGTCCAGGATTCGTTAAAGGCCCTGGGAGATTTTGCAGCATGGTATAGGGAATACCTTGGAATCAAGGTGGTTGGCATTACGGGCAGTTGCGGCAAGACCACTACAAAAGAACTAATTTTCTCAATCCTGGGGGAAAAATGGAAAGTGGCTAAAACCCCTGGGAATTTTAACAATCTTATCGGACTCCCGCTCAGCCTGCTTTCGGCCAAATCCGATGATGCATGGGCAGTGCTGGAAATGGGAACAAACCAACCGGGAGAAATACCCAGGCTGTGTGAAATTGCCAAGCCACAAGTGGGCCTTATTACTACCATACAGCCTGCCCACCTTGTCGGCCTGGGGGACATAAAGCAAGTAGCCAGAGAAAAGTGGGAACTCTGGAGAGCCCTTCCCCAAACAGGTGTGGCAGTGGTGAACCTTGACGATCCCTTGGTGATGGAAGGGGCCAAAGATCTAACGTGTCAAATAGTGGGCTATTCTCTGACACCTAATCCCCAATTCAAAATTCAAAATTCAAAATTCAAAATTGCAATTACCTGCCTGTCCTGGACCCCGAGCGGGCATGGCACTCTGCTGGATCTGGATATTGACGGAAGCAGACTCTCTGTTAATCTTTCACTTATAGGAAGGGCAAACGTGCAAAATGCCATTGCAGCCGCAGCTACAGGCCATGCAGTGGGGTTGACGCCGGCCCGGATCAAGCAAGGGCTGGAGGAAGTAAAACCAATTTCAGGCCGCCTTTTTCTAAAAAATCTTGGACCTGAATGGAGGCTGATAGACGATTCTTATAATGCAAACCCCGGCTCTATGAGAGCGGCTCTTGAGACTCTCAATCTTTGGGGTAAAGGCGAAAAAAAGATAGCGATCCTGGGAGACATGCTGGAACTCGGAGATGCGGCCTACGACTTCCATCATGACATTGGACGACTTACAGCCGATACAGGAGTTGATTTTCTGATCTTCGTAGGCGAATTTGCGGATGCTGTTTCCGAAACCGCCCAAAAGGCCGGTATTTCGCAAAAGGCTATTCGCATCTTCCCCAACACGGAGGATTTGCTTTCCTGGATAGAACCAGCCGCCCTTGACTGCATGCCCTCTCCGGCAACCGTACTGGTAAAGGGATCGCGGGCCATAGGCCTTGATAGAGCAGTAGATGCCCTTATCAGGCATCTGGGAGAAGGATAGGCCTTATGCTTTTTCATCTGCTATATCCCCTCCACGATTTGTGGCCTGTATTCAATGTCTTTCGCTATATCACGTTCAGGACAATATATGCGACTGTTACCGCCCTCTCAATAATATTGTTCCTCGGGCCTTGGTTTATGAGACGTATGTGTGCAATGCAGATGGGCCAGGTCATCAGGGACGACGGGCCGGCAAGGCATCATGCAAAAGCCGGGACACCAAGCATGGGGGGCATATTAATCATTGTGTCCATCCTGGTCGCCACACTCCTGTGGGCCGACCTCAGGAATCTTTACGTGTGGATAAGCATTTTGATTCTTGTCGGTTACGGCACAATAGGCCTTGCAGACGACCTGCTGAAAATCAGAAAACAAAACAGCATCGGCCTGTCCGGTAGATGGAAGCTCGTGTGGCAGACAGTATTTGTACTTCTGGCCGCAGGTATAATTGCCGCACATGGTAAGTGGGATAGCCATCTTAGTATCCCGTTTTTTAAGAACTTTCAGCCTGATCTCGGGATTATGTATGGTCTTTTTGCCCTGCTTGTGGTCGTTGGTACCTCCAATGCAGTTAATCTGACCGACGGTCTGGACGGGCTTGCTACCGGCCCTTTTATAATAGCCGCATCAGTCTACGCCCTGTTTACATACCTGGCCGGCCACTCGACTCTTGCCCAGTACCTCCAGATTCCTTCGGTTCCCGGCGCAGGAGAGCTTGCGGTGTTTTGTGGCGCAATGGTAGGGGCCGGTTTGGGTTTCCTCTGGTATAATACCTATCCTGCAGAGATCTTCATGGGAGATGTAGGTTCTCTTGCCGCGGGTGGTGCCCTGGGAACAGTGGCCGTTCTCTCAAAGCAGGAAATGCTGCTTGTAATTGTAGGTGGAGTCTTCGTAGTTGAGGCATTATCCGTAATTCTTCAGGTTTTTTACTTCAAAACAACAGGAGGCAAGAGGATCTTCCGTATGGCTCCCATCCATCACCACTTTGAGCTTAAGGGATGGAAAGAGCCAAAGATCATTGTGAGATTCTGGATAATTTCTATATTGCTGGGGCTGGTGGCAATCAGCACGCTCAAGCTCAGATAAGGAAAGAATTTGGTGATTTGGTAATTGAATGGAACTGAAGGGCAAAAAAGTAACAATACTGGGCATGGGGATATCCGGCCGGGCGGTTGCCGGATGGATCGTCTCTCAAGGGACACAAGTCATATGCAGTGATTTGAATCCCCTGAATAAGTGGCCTAAGGGCCTGGCAGGCTGGTGTGATAAAAATGGCGTTGGAGTGGAGACAAAAAAACATAAGGTAGAGACTTGCCTTTCATCCGACCTGATAGTGGTCAGCCCTGGTGTTCCGCCTGAAATTCCTGCCCTTGAGGCAGCACGCAGATCCAATATCCCTGTGGTTGGAGAACTGGCCCTTGCGGCATCCTTCTGGAGAGGACCTCTAATCGGCATAACCGGCACAAATGGAAAAACTACTACTACTATGCTTGTGGATGAGATGCTAAAAAAGGCCAATGTGCCTCATGTAAGGGCAGGGAACATTGGAACACCATTATCCGCGCTCGTTGAAGAACATACCGAGGAAACTATCGCGGTTTTAGAGATTAGCAGCTTCCAGTTGGATTATTTCCCAAGGACCAGGTATTTTCCTTTTACTCCTCCAAGGTTCAGGACAACAGCATGGCTCAATTTTGCGCCGGACCACCTTGATCGCTACCAGGACATCAAGAGCTATGGAGAGAGCAAGGCAGTAATCTATGACTTCCAAAGGCCTGAAGATTGGGCCATTCGCAACATGGACGACAAGGGACTAGAAACGTGGAAGGACAAAGGACGTGCCAGAAGGCTCTACTTCGGGATATGGCACCCCGGAGTTCCCGGAGCCTGGCTGGATACCTCTTTAAAAAAAATCAAAGTCATGTGGCCTGACAATAAATGGGAGGAATATGACTTAGAAAGCTGGTCCCCAAAGGGTCGACATAATATTGAAAACCTGGCTTGTGCCATACTTATTTCACGCCTGGCAGGTGCTGGTGCGGCTGCAGTACAGTCTGTTATCCAAAACTTCAAAGCGGCACATCACAGACTTCAGTGGGTGGCCCAAAATGCGGGCATCGACTATTATGACGACTCCAAGGCCACCAATGTTGCATCTGTACTTCGCGCAATGGAGTCCATAGATCAGCCAATAGTGCTCATCGTGGGCGGCCGCGGCAAGGGTGAAGATTATGCTTCCCTGGCCGAGGCCACAAAAAAGGTGCGTATTCGTGGTGCGATTGTTATAGGCGAAGAGGCCAAGGCGTTTGAAAAAATCCTAAATAAGGTAATGCCGGTTATCCAGGTGCGTGGAACAAAAAACGGCAAAAAGATTATGAGAAAAGCCGTAATGGAAGCAACGTCCCTGGCTGAGCCCGGTGATGCCATACTCCTTTCCCCTGCCTGTTCCAGCTTTGATATGTTCAAGAACTATGAAGAACGTGGCATGGCATTTCAGGAGGCAACCAGGGAATTGGGTGATTGGGTAATTGGGTGATTGGGTAATTTTAAGAATGGAATTTTAATTTGAAAATGCAGGCAGATTGTGAACTTAATTATGAGTCACGAAATATATAAACACAAAACAATCACCAAATCACCAAACCACCAAATCACCAGATTAGTGGTGGCTGGTGGTGGCACAGGCGGACACGTGTTCCCCGGAATTGCCGTAGTTGAGGCCATGGAGTCCCATGGCCGTATAGATGTTATGTGGATAGGCACAGGCCGCCCGGTGGAAAAAAATGCACTTTCAGGACGTAAATGGGATTACCGAATTCTCAACACAAGGCCTCTCAGGGGCTCAGGCATTGCAGCAACCATGCGTTCTCTGGCTGGACTTCCTTTCTCCACGATCAGGGCTTGTTCGTGGCTTAAATCATTCAGGCCTCATGTGGTACTGGGTGTTGGGGGATATGTCTCCGGACCTGCACTTCTTGCAGCGCGAATGTTGCGGATACCTGCCGCCCTCCATGAGCAGAACCTTATCCCAGGGCTCACAAATCGTTTGGCCTCCAGATTCGCAAAGACAGTGTTTGTGAGTTTTAAAGAAACTGCTAAATACTTTCCCAAAAACAGGGTAATTTTTACTGGAAATCCCATACGGAAAAATATTATTCAATCACTCAATCACCAAATCACCAAATCACCAAATCACTCAATCACCAAATCATTCAATCTTCTGGTCCTGGGAGGCAGTCAGGGTGCCAGATGCCTGAACAGGCTTGCCGGTTCGGCCATACAGGTTTTGTGGCAATCCGGTTTTCATTTGAAAATTATTCACCAAACAGGCAAGCTGGATGAGTCACATGTTGAGAAATTTTATAAGGATGCAAGCATTCCGGCCAAAGTGACCCCATTTATCTCTAACATTGGTGAATCCTATTCCTGGGCAGACTTGGTTATCTGCCGGGCCGGAGCAGGTACTCTGTCTGAGCTCACAACCTTGGGGAAACCATCGATCCTCATTCCCTATCCCTGGGCAACGGACAGCCATCAGGATGCCAACGCCAGAGAATTGACTGAAGCCGGGGCTGCCAAATACTTCCTGGAAGAAGAAATCGGTGCTATAAAACTGGCGGGAGAGATACAGTCTTTGCTGGAGGATCCCCAGCAACTCATCAATATGGGAAAAAATGCTCAAAAACTTGGAAAACCCACGGCAGCTACAGAGATAGCCTCTACACTGATAGAGATAGCCGGACATACTTTTCCATATTCTGAAACAGAAACTAATTCATTGAAAGGTTCTACAGTACGTAACCATGTATAAAAAACAACATATGCATTTTATAGGAATCGGCGGAATAGGCATGAGCGGCCTTGCAAAGGTCCTTCTCAATCTTGGATATAGAGTCACGGGTTCTGATTTGCGTGAGACTGAAATCACCAGGTCTCTAAAAAAACTGGGAGGCACAATTTACAGGGGTCACGCCCCTGAAAATATTCAGGGTGCCGACGTGGTGGTGATTTCCTCTGCTGTTAGAGAAAACAACCCTGAGGTTCAGGAGGCTTATTCTGCCCAAATTCCGGTCATACCAAGGGCTGAAATGCTTGCGGAATTAATGCGGTTTAAGAAGTTCGGCATAGCAGTGGCCGGGGCACATGGAAAGACCAGCACGACTTCTATGATCTCTTCTGTACTTCGCACCGGTGGCCTTGATCCAACGGTTATCATAGGCGGGAAGGTGAATGGCCTGGGAAGCAATGCCTGCTGGGGACAGGGAGAATTCCTGATAGCAGAAGCCGATGAGAGTGACGGAAGTTTTCTGCGCCTTACACCAAGCATAGCTGTAATAACCAATATAGACAGGGAACACCTGGACTATTATCCGGACCTGAATGCCATAATCCGGTGTTTTCTGGACTTCATAAACAAAGTCCCTTTCTATGGTCTTGCCATACTCTGTGGAGATGACCCCCACCTCAGAGAAATGCTCCCGGCAGTAAAAAAACGAGTAATGACATATGGGACAGGACCTGAGTCTGATCTGCAGGCCAGAGATATTACCTTTGAAGGTCTGGGAGTATCCTTCAGGGCCTGGTGGAAAAACTCCGAACTTGGCGAGATACAACTCAAGGTCCCCGGGCTGCACCATGTAAGAAATTCCCTGGCTGCAATGGCCCTGGGGCTTGAACTTGAGATACCCTTTCACAAAATTCAGACCGGTCTTATATCATATGAAGGTGTAAGCAGACGATTTGAAATACTGGGTGAAACAGAGGGAATAACAGTAGTAGATGACTATGCCCACCACCCTACTGAGATACGGGCCACCCTATCAGCGGCCAGGGCATGTTGGCCTGAACGCCGGCTGGTGATTCTTTTTGAACCCCACCGGTACAGCAGAACCCAGATATTAATGGACGATTTCACCACGGCCTTCGGGGAAGCTGATGAATTATGGCTGACGGAAATCTATTCAGCCAGTGAAACTCCCATAGTCGGAGTCAGCGGAAAACGTCTGGCAAGAAACATTAGGGATAAACGTGGTGGACCAGTGCACTATGTAGAATCCTGCGGGGACCTTCCTCTGGCGATTGTACCAAGCCTGCGGGAGGGTGACGTGGTCATGACTCTTGGGGCCGGTGCCATAGGGCGTATAGGACCAAAAATTCTGGACATGCTTAAGACAAAGGAGTCAGCGCTTGCTCTCTAAGGATCTGGAAAGGATAGGAGATCTCCAGGTGCGCAAGAATGTTCCGCTTTTACCGCTAACAAGCTTTCGTATAGGCGGGCCTGCGCATCTATTCCTGGTTCCAAGGACCTTGAAGGCCCTTGAACAGACCATTTGTTATCTCAGTAATCGTTCCATATCCTATAAAGTGCTGGGCCGGGGAAGCAACCTGTTGATCAACGATAAAGGCGTGAAGATAGTCATGACCCTGACAGCCCTGAATCGCATCCACTGCCCTCCCGACCATCCCTTTAAAACAGTGTCTGTAGAGGCGGGATGCAGGCTGAACTCCCTTATTTCCTGGTCCATACGATACGGCCTGTGTGGTCTTGAGAATCTTTCGGGCATTCCGGCCAGTATAGGTGGGGCCATATCCATGAACGCCGGCACTAACAAGTGCTCCATGGCAGAAGCGATAGATGCAGTACAATTTACAGGCCCGAACGGGAGTTGCTGGTTTCGGAGAGATCAATTGCAATTTGATTACAGGTCTTTCAGACTGCCAGACAAGGCCCTTATCTCCGCCGCAAGAATTCAACTTGGCAAAAGTAGCCCTGATCAGATCAGATGCAATGTCAGAAACGTGATGTACAAACGGAGGACCACCCAGCCTATAGGAAAACCAAGCGTAGGGTGCATTTTTAGAAATCCACAGGGAGATTCAGCAGGAAAACTCATAGACCAATGTGGACTCAAAGGTCTTAGAATCGGGGATGCCGAGGTATCCAAAAAGCATGCGAATTTTATTGTAAACCGTGGAAAAGCCAGTGCCATACAGGTAATGGACTTGCTGGAAATCATTAGAGGGCGTGTAAAAAAAGAGGCTGATGTAGAACTTGTCCCGGAAGTATCCATTTGGGGTATGGAAACATGAAAGTCAGAAGGCCGTCTTCAGAATTTAGGTCTTCAGTACGTAGCTCCGGCTCGCGGAATAAGTCTGCTAAACCGATGTTTTCAGTATCGTGGCTTATCAATTCTAAAATATTGGTTGGCATAGCCGTAACGTGCATTGTGCTTGTAGGATTTTTTATGTGTCGGCATTGGGCATGTCAATCTGATCTTTTCAGGGTTTGTCAGGTTCTGGTGAAAGGCTGCGATCGCGTCACGGAAGAGGAGGTTTTGCAACTGAGCAATGTGACCGCCCAGGACAATCTTTTATCTCTCGATCTGAAATCAATTGCAGCGTCCATAGAGGCGCATCCCTGGGTCCATACGGTTAAAGTTAAAAAAAAATTGCCGGATCATCTAATGATTACGATCAAAGAACGTACTCCGGTAGCCCTGTTGAATTCTGACAAAATGTATTTGATTGATAAACAAGGTAAAATTATCGATGAACTTTCAACAAAAGACCCAGTCTCTCTTCCCATCATTACCGGGTTTGATCCTAAAAACATAAAAAATAATCAAATCACCAAATCACCAAATCACCAAATCCAAAAAGTCCTGGAATTAATATCCATGGCAAGCAAAGGCACAAGAACTCTGGGTGTAAACAATATTAGCCAAATAGACGCAGCTAAAAAAGATACACTAATACTCTATACATCTGACAGCGGTATTCCTTTTTACTTTGATACTAAAAATCTCAGCACCCAGTTCAGTGAGGCGGAAAAAATCCTGTATCAACTCTATCGCTCAGGAACATATAAAAAAGTTGCTAAGGTTGATTTGGATTACGGCCCCGGCCAGGCCCTGGTCAGTCTGAAACATTAGGAGAGGAAATGGCGGAGAGACCCGGTAACATGATTGTCGGCCTAGACATCGGCACTACTAAAATATGTGCAGTTGTGGGTGAGCTCAACGAAAAGGGTGCTGAGATTATAGGCGTGGGGACTTATCCTTCTATAGGTCTTCGCAAGGGAGTGGTTGTCAATATAGATAGCACGGTCGATTCTATACAGAGGTCTATGGAAGAGGCCGAACTCATGGCCGGGCGTGAAATCGGCTCAGTGTTCATTGGTATTGCCGGTAGCCATATAAAGGGCTTCAACAGCCAGGGGGTGATAGCTGTAAAGGGCCAGGAGATCTCACAGGAGGACGTTGACAGAGTCATAGATGCGGCAAGGGCAGTAGCCATACCCCTTGATAGGGAGGTCATACATATTCTGCCACAAGAGTACATTGTAGATGAGCAGGGAGGAATCCTGGACCCTGTCGGGATAACCGGGGTAAGGCTGGAAGCCAAGGTACATATAGTAACAGGAGCGGTTACGGCTGCCCAGAACCTTATCAAGTGCGCAAACCGGGCAGGGCTTGACGTAGTGGACATAGTTTTTCAGCCCATTGCCTCAGCCGAAGCTGTCTTAGCCCAGGAAGAAAAGGACCTGGGGGTGGCCCTTGTGGACTTTGGGGGTGGCACTACGGATCTTGCTCTGTTTACTGATAGTGCCATCAAACACACGGCTGTGCTGGGACTTGGCGGCAACAACCTCACTAATGATATAGCAGTCGGGTTAAGGACACCCAGTAAAGAGGCTGAACAAATAAAGATAGACCACGGCAGCTGTCTCAACTCTTTGGTAGACAAAGATCAGATGATAGAAGTCCCCAGTGTGGGAGGGCGCAAACCCAGACTTTTGTCTAGGCATATCCTGTCTGAAATACTTGAGCCCAGAGTGGAGGAAATCTTTACCTTGGTTGACCAGGAAATAGAACGGACAGGATTTAAAGAACTGCTGGCTTCAGGGATGGTTATAACCGGAGGCTCTGCCCTCCTGCCCGGAATCGCCGAAATTGCGGATCAGGTATTCCAGTTGCCGACAAGAATCGGCTATCCACAGCGGATTTTCGGCCTGGTGGACGTGGTCAACGGACCCATGTTCGCCACTGCTGTGGGCCTTGTGCTCTATGGCATGGAACATCAGCCCAAACAGAAATTCCGGATAAGAGACGGGAATATATTCAACAGGGTAACCCTTCGTATGAAGTCATGGTTTAAGATTTAAGGTAAACGGTTACAATGTGAACGGTTACAGACTTAAAAACCAGTTGGAGGATTAAGCATATGTCTTTTGAGTTTATAGAACCAAAACTCACTGCAAAGATAAAGGCAATAGGAATCGGAGGTGGAGGCGGAAACGCTATTAACAATATGATAGCCTCCGAACTCAAGGGTGTGGAATTCATAGCTGCAAACACGGATTCCCAGGCCCTTGAAGTGTCCAGGGCCAGCACAAAAATTCAACTAGGCAGAGGGCTTACTAAGGGACTCGGAGCAGGAGCAAAACCTGAAATTGGCAGGGAAGCCGCGGAAGAGAGCATAGACGATATCCGGGCAATGCTGGAAGGAAGCGATATGGTCTTCATTACTGCCGGAATGGGTGGAGGTACCGGCACCGGAGGGGCCCCTGTTATTGCAGAAATTAGTAAGGAAATGGGTGCTCTTACAGTAGCAGTAGTGACAAAACCATTTTCCTTTGAAGGAAAACGCAGGATTCGCATTGCTAAAGAGGGAATAGAAGAATTAAAAGATGTTGTAGATACTATAATAACCATTCCGAACGACCGGCTCAGAAGCCTTGCCCAACCCAACACTCCGATACTGGAGATGTTCCGAAAGGCAGATGAGGTCCTTTACTATGCAGTAAGAGGTATCTCAGACCTCATAGTCCTGAGAGGATATATAAACGTAGACTTCGCAGATGTTCGCACTGTTACGGCTGAAATGGGGATGGCCCTCATGGGTACAGGTGTTGCCAAAGGGTCACGCAGGGCCTTGGAGGCAGTACAGATGGCCATAGCCAATCCCTTGCTTGAAGATATCTCCATAAGCGGTGCCAGGGGCATCCTGATGAATATTACCGCAAGCAGTTCTACTCTGAGCATGGAGGAGGTCGAACAGTCATCTTCCCTGATTCATAATGAGGCCCATGAAGACGCCAATATCATCCTGGGTACTGTATTTGATGACGATATAGATGAAGAGATAAGGGTGACAGTCATAGCCACGGGTATAGGGCCTGATGCCCATTCCTTTGGGAAACACATTGTTACACCAATAGAATCTATCAAGAAAAAGAATAAGACTATAAAGCTGGAACATGGTGCGACAGCCCACATCCAAAAGGATCCTGTCGGGATATCCGGCTACATAAAGAATCCGGGGAAACAAATATTAGACTTTGACGGTCTTGATAAAGTGGACACCGATGAATTGGATATTCCTGCTTTTATCAGACGAAAAGCGGATTAAGGAATCTTTTTTCCAGGAATATTCACCTTGATATTTTGTGGTGTGATCTTCATTAATGTGAATCCTCCAGGGACAATGCATTCAGGCTCAATCGAATGAATGCCGGGCTCAAGCCCATTCACTGAAATCCCAACATATATATCTGTGGCCTTGATTTCTCTGAGATCCAGTATGGGCCCTCGTAAAGTCACGCTCACTATTCTGGGCCACCATAAAATATCGGATTTGGTAGTTTCAATCTGTACCGGTATATGAATAATGCGCCTTGTCCCTTGGGCAGGAACTATATATACAGTGACTTTATATGTCCCCTTTTTTTCAGATGATACATGGAGTCCCTGAAGATCCAGACCTACTTCCCTGGTAATATTATCCATAGCCCCGTCAAGGTCCACTGGGAATGTCCTTACGTCCTTCATAGCCCTTATTACACTTTCAGGCCCTGAAATAACTACTCTCGGAGGATATACTTCCGTGTTTAAGACCTTGTGATATTTGGCAACCACGCCTTTTAGAACAGGCTTTACCGGGAAATCACTTAACACGAGAGGTTCCAACACTATTTCAACGTTGCTAGGCTGTATCCTAAGTGCTCTGATTGCCCCAGGCAAAGAAAGGCTATCAGGTGATAAATGAACAGTGATTTTGCCTGGTGTTGCGTCTTTAAGATCAATTACCCTAAAAACACCCTTAGTAGCCATGGCGCGAATCATGCTTCGGGGGCCATAGACTTTAACATCAATATTAGAAGGAATATCGTTGGCTATTACCAGATCCGCGGGTATATTTACCAGTTCAAGTGGAAGGGAAACGCTTACCTCGGTCTTTTCTTGTCCAACCACAAAGTACCAAAGCAGCAAAGCAAATCCCAATGAGAGTGACTTGACAACCCAATCTTTTCGAATAGAACCTTGCCGGTGCACAGGTTAAACTATCCTCCTTCGCCACCATGGTTTTTCAGTCTCTTCAGGCACAAAGGCGTTCTGCAGGATACGCCTGAGCGTGCCGGGATCTATATCTCTGGTAATTTTTCCGGCAATGGCCACGGAGAGACTGCCGGTCTCCTCAGAAACGACTATTACTACGGCATCGGTCTGTTCTGTTATACCTATAGCTGCCCTGTGTCTGGTGCCCAGGCGTTTGCTGATGCTTGGGTTCATGCTCAACGGCAGCACGCATCCAGCCACTGAAAGCCTACCCTTTCGAATAATCACTGCACCGTCATGTAACCGAGATCCCTTATCAAATATTGTACAGAGCAAAGCACGAGTTACTTGCCCGTCAATTGTCACTCCTGACTCAAGGTGGTCCTTTAAGCCCACATCCCTCTCAAGTACTATCAAGGCGCCTGTATGGCTCTTTGCTAAGCTAGTGACTGCCTTTGCAATTTCCTCAAGGGCCTGGAAGGTCTTTACCCGAATCTTCGGAAAAGGGGTCTGACCCATCTGAGCCAGCGCTCTGCGAATATCGTCCTGAAATACTATTATGATGAGTAAAAACAAAGAGCTAAGGATGGTCCCCAGAAGCCAGTGAAGAGTGAAGAGTTTCAACTCCCCGGCTACAAAATAAATCACAATAATTAAAGCCAGCCCTGCTGCCATCTGTACAGCACGGGTTCCCCGGATAAGAAGGACAACATGGTATATGATGTAGGAAACCACCAAGACGTCCACTACATCCTGCCACCGAATTATTGGTATATATTGAATAAGGCTCTCAAACATTCAACATTTTTTCATGTAACAGTTCATGGGGTTACAACGCCCGTTTTACTGCAAGCCACCGAATTGTAAGCGTTTACAGGGTGCTGCAGATGCGAGGCGGAGAGTACGCAGACGTACTTCCTGTACTTCAAGTGCCCGACAACAAAGCAGATGCAATGCCCTGTAAACGCTTACTATTTCATTAAAGGCTTTCTCTGCGAATAGCATCAACTACCCGGAGCACCTGCCTGGTGAGGGCAACATTATGGACCCGCACCAAATCAGCTCCCCTCATGGCTGATGCTGCGATCGCACCCAGAGTAGCCACATCACGCTCTCCTGCCTCATTTATTCCGGCTATTGCTCCCAAAAAGGCCTTTCGCGATACACCCACCATGATCGGCACCCCTAACTCGGTAAACTCCTCCAAGCGATTAATCAATACCAGGTTGTCCTGAAAACTTTTCCCAAATCCAATGCCGGGATCAATCAGCATCTTTTCCCTTGGAATGCCCTTGCTATTGGCCCAGGCCATGCGTTTTTCCAAAAAGTCCTTGATCTCACCAACCGCATCTTCATAGTGGGGCTCCACCTGCATATCTCTAGGACTTCCTTTCATATGCATAAGTACAACAGGGGCTTCAAAGGCAGACACCACATCGGCCATTTCGGGATCAAAACGCAGTGCGCTGATATCGTTGATAATGTCAGCCCCCTCGTAAAGTGCGGCTTCGGCCACTTCAGCCTTTACAGTATCAACAGATATCGGGCAATCACTGATTTTCCGTATTTCCCTTATGGCAGGTATCACCCGGCACAATTCTTCTTCCGGAGTAACAGGCTCTGAAAAAGGCCGGGTAGACTCCCCTCCTATGTCCAGGATGTCGGCTCCGGCAGCAACCAGCGTGGCGGCCTTCTGCTTAGCCCCTTCCGGAGAAAAGAATTTTCCGCCATCTGAAAATGAATCAGGAGTCACGTTTATGACCCCCATGATATATGTGCGAGAACCCCAGTGGAATGTATGCTCTTTTATAGCCAAACTGGGGAAAGCCATCCTTATAACCGTTCACACTCTTTGGCAGGGAGTGAATAATTGCGCCATTCTTGTAGTATCAGGCGCCTGCCATTTGAATCTGAGTATCTTTTCGGCAGTTACTCATTATTTGTTCAATACTCGCTGCATCAAGGGATTCCTTCTCCAATAAGGCATTGGCAATACTGTGAAGGCAATCAATATCCTTTTGAATCACGGATTTGGCTCGTTTGTATGAATTATGCACTATTTTCAGGATCTCTTGATCTATTCTCCGGGCAGTCTCCTCGCTGTAGTCCTTAACATGTCCAAAGTCCCTGCCAAGAAACGGGTGTTCTTCCTTCTTGCCAAATGTTATCGGGCCAAGCCCATCACTCATACCCCACTCACAGACCATCTTTCTCGCCAGGTGTGAGGCCCTTTCAATATCATTTCCCGCCCCGGTGGTAAATTCATTCATTATTAGCTCTTCCGCTACCCGGCCTCCCATAAGAATTGCAATGTTGTTAAGAAGATATGACCTCGGATAGCTATGACGCTCTTCTTCCGGAAGCTGCTGGGTGAGCCCAAGGGCACGGCCCCTTGGTATAATGGTCACCTTATGAATCGGATCAGTGCCGGGGAGAATTTTTGCTACCAATGTGTGTCCTGCTTCATGGTAAGCAGTTGTGCGCTTTTCCTCATCCGAAATGATAAGGCTTTTTCTCTCGGTGCCCATGAGGACCTTGTCTTTGGCCTTCTCAAAGTCGGCCATGCTGACGGTCTCTTTGTTTTCTCTGGCTGCAAGAAGGGCTGCCTCGTTTACAAGATTTTCAAGGTCGGCCCCGGAAAACCCGGGTGTACCCCTGGCAATTACTGACAGTTCAACATCCGATCCAAGCGGAACATTATTCACGTGTACCTTCAATATCTTTTCACGTCCCCTGATATCGGGTATAGGGACAACAACCTGTCGATCAAAACGGCCAGGTCTTAACAAGGCCGGATCCAGTACATCAGGCCTGTTGGTAGCTGCAACCAAAATAACCCCTTCAGCGCTCTCAAAACCGTCCATTTCCACCAGGAGCTGATTTAACGTCTGTTCCCTTTCATCATGTCCACCCCCGAGACCGGCACCCCTGTGACGGCCCACTGCATCTAACTCATCAATGAAGATAATGCATGGTGCATTCTTCTTTGCCTGGACAAAGAGGTCTCTTACCCTGGAAGCACCCACACCAACAAACATCTCCACAAAGTCAGACCCGCTGATAGTGAAAAACGGTACCTCCGCTTCTCCGGCTATGGCCCTGGCCAGAAGAGTTTTCCCTGTACCAGGTGACCCGATCAGCAGGACACCCTTTGGAATTCTTCCACCGAGACGGGTGAACTTTTTGGGATCTTTCAAAAAGTCAATTATTTCCTCCAGTTCCTCCTTGGCCTCTTCTATCCCTGCCACGTCTTTAAAAGTAACCTTGGTACTCTCATCAGTAACAAGTTTGGCCTTGCTGCGACCAAAAGATAGGGCGCGACCGCCCCCTGTCTGCATCTGTCTCATAAAAAAAATCCATACGCCTATGAGGAGCAACATAGGAAACCAGGAAATCAGCAATGCAAGATACCAAGGTGTATCCTCGACCGGTTTTACCTGGATAGTAACCCCCTTTTCTTTTAACAAATGCATCATATCGGGATCCTGGGCAAGTATTACAGTAAAAAAAGGTGCCTGGTTCTCAAATGTACCGTCAAGCTTATCCTTTTGGATAACAACACCGGTCACCTCACCTTTTTCAACATATTCCAAAAAGTCGCTGTAAGGGATCTCCTGTATTAATTTCTGGGGCTCGTTAAAAAGATTGAATATAAAGACCATTATAAGGCCAATAACAAGCCACAAGCTCAAGTTTCTGTAAAAGGTGTTCAAAAGTAGTCCTCCGCTACAATAGTATATTTTTATATATAAATCAAAATACATAATAAATCAAAATAACGAATTGAATACAATAATTATTTTATTTTATCCACTGAACTGAAAGCGCCTTTCCGCTTGTTTGAACAAGCCTATAGGGATGGGAAATTTCAACCCCCACTACTGCCACTACTTCCTTGCCGCTGGTGAGTAATGGCAATAAGCCTCTGGCACCACGGGGGATTTTACTTGAGATTAAAAATTTCTTGAGCTTAAAAGGCGCTGGGGCGCCCAGGGGCCAAAAAATTTCCCCAGGCATTCTTGTTCTGAGATCCAGAGGAAAATTAACAGCCTCAGGATTCAACCACAGTGGCCTGAAGTACTCCTTTCGATTTCGGGACCTAAAGTCACTTGTAACATTTGAGATGGAAATCTCCACGTATCCCTTTCCACAAGGGGCAGGCCAACGTCCAGATCCGGTAACGCTTATAGAACAACTCTTGCCATTTGAATCTAAAATCAGTTCTTCCGGGCCGGAAGAGGAAATAAACAGCTTTTCATATCTCCTAAATGCCACAGCACCTCCGGGCAGCCTGCATGAGGCGCAAGGGTCTTTACAGGTAGTAACCAACCTATCTATCCCCAGTAGATGGCCAGCTCTCACCCTGCCGCTGAATAGTCTTAAATCCATCAGGGCCATTCTGTAGATCCTGCGGCGAATCGGCCCTGGATACCTCTTAATCTTTTTTACACTGAAGGCCAGTTCTCCCCCATGGAAAGAGGATGACAATGAATCCTGATATGCCTCTTCTGCCATCTTTTCCAACAACTGATGATCTTCTGCCAGCATCTCTGCCGTACGATTAATAGTACGCACAATGGCAGGATTGAAATCCTCGGACAGAAGCGGCAGAAGGTCTTTGCGAATGCGATTGCGCAGATATGCCCTGCTATTATTAGATTGATCTATTACGAATGGGATGTCATGGGCTTTAAGATGGCCCAGGATCTGCTGCCTGGTTACACCCAGTAGCGGACGGACTATGTGGTTGTCTCTTACCCATGGGATTCCGCTGAGTCCTGGAAGGCCTGCACCTCTGATCAACCTCAGCAGTACTTCTTCCGCCTGGTCGTCAGCAGTATGCGCTGTGGCAATATACGTGCTCTCAGTATCGGCACGTACACGTTCCAGAAAATCGTACCTGAGGATCCGGGCAGCCTCCTGAATTCCCATGCCCTCTCTATCGGCAAAGGCCCTGACATTGCCATGTTCAATGGAAAAACTGAGTCCAAAATCATGGGACAGCTTCTCAACAAAACGGGCATCGTCTCTGGATTCCCGGCCCCTAAGGCCGTGCTCAAAGTGGGCCACCTCAAGGCCCAGCCCCCACTGGCTACTCAATAAATACAGAATATGCAGCAGACAGACCGAATCCGGCCCGCCTGAAACTGCTACTACTATCCTGGCCCCGGATTCAAAAAGTTCCTTGCGCCTGACAGTTAGTTTGATCAGTAAAACCAGAGATGAAATCTCAGACCTCATACCCGTTGTGAGATTGACCTGCATCAGTGCTCGGAGGCTCTTAGTTCCTGTACCAGCGTCAAGGGGATCTCCCACTTGTTGAGAGGACTGATCAAATAAAGTCCTTCAGCGAACGGAGTAATGTCGGCAATCAGCTTCCTGGTGAAGTCCAGGGCCGCCTTGCGCTGGTCCTCGACCTTTTCATACTTCCACAGATGTTCTCGAATTTCCCTGGGAATTGAAATGCCCGGGATTTCGTTGTGCAGAAAATCAGCGTTCCTGGCAGATATCAGGGGAAAAATACCCGTGAAAATCAAGAGGCCCAGGTGTTGCGTCCGCTCCATCATTGCCTCTACGGTATCCCGGTCAAAAATTGGCTGCGTCATGACAAAATGTGCACCCAAGTCGGCCTTTCGTTCCAGCCTGCTGATCTGAAGATCAGGATTGGCGGGATGATAGCTGAAGGCCACACCAATAGAAAAATCGGTCCGCTTTTTCATTGAGGCCCCTGCCATGTTCAGCCCGCAGTTGAACTGATCTATCATCTGCACCAAGCCAAAGGAGCGGACATCGAATACTCCGCTCACACCGGGCTGATCCGTGGAGGTGGCCGGATCTCCGGTTATAGCCAAAATGGCCTCCAACCCAAGGACATGCGCTCCCATAATTTGTGCCTGAAGACCCAAGATATTCCGATCTCTGCAGGTCAGATGAAGCACTGTCTGAATCCCGGTTTCCTCCCGTATCCTGTGTGCAAGAGACAGATTGTCCGCCCTGAGAACGGCCAGGGGGTGTTCGGCGAGAGTGACGGCATCAGCACCCGCCTCGGCTAAGGCCCGTGCGCCTGTGAGAACTCCCTCTATATCCAGATGCCTGGGAGGATCCACTTCCACAAGTATAGGGATGCGGTCGGATCTCAGGCTCTCGATCATTCCGCCTCTACCAATGGAGTCCTTTCTGCCTTCGGGCAAATCAGAGGATTTCTCCACGCTGGTTACAGCCCGTGTGGCCTTGTATCTCTTGAGGTGGAGATGTTTTCTGAATTCATGGATATGGGCCGGTGTGGTACCGCAGCACCCGCCAATCAACCGGACTCCGAACTTGACCATTTCGGCCACTTTGTCGGCCATATAGGCCGGCGGTGTTGAATACACCATGCGGTGTTCTATGATCTCAGGGAGTCCGGCATTGGGAAACGCTGAAAGGAAAACCTCATCCTTGAGGGGAGACAGCCGCTTAACTGCTGAGAGCATGGCCTTGACTCCCCGTCCGCAATTGGTACCAACGACTGTGGCCCCTGCAGCGGCTGCCGCTCTGCCACAATCCAAGGCGTCCAGACCGATGGCTGTCCGTCCGTGAAACGGGTAGACCATCTGGGCCACAATCGGAATATCAGGTGCAATTCTCCTTGCTGTTCTAATGGCCAAAAGCAGCTCGTCCAGGTAAGTAAAGGTCTCAAGAATGAAAAGATCCACCCCGCCTTCCAGCAGAGCAGTCATCTGTTCGGCAAAGGCCTCCTGTACTATGCCGGACTCAATCTCATCAGTCTCAAGTGGAAAATTTGCACCTGTCGGGCCGATTGATCCAGCTACAAAGATTTCATGCCCTGCAGCCCGACACGCAAGCTCAGCCCCCTTAAGGTTAATTTCTCGTACCCTTTGCTCCCGGCCGACCCTGAGCATTTTGAAACGATTGGCCCCAAATGTATTGGTCTCAATGAGTTCGCTTCCGGCCCGAATGTATTCCTCATGAATGGAATAGACCAAGTCCGGATCGCTGATGTTAAGCAAATCAGTATTCTTTGCGAGGTCTACACCTTTTTCAAAAAGATAGGTCCCAAAGGCACCATCTCCCAACATGACTTTCTCGTTAAGATATTCTGCAAAGTTATGTTTCATCGGCCTGCCAGCGTCTCCATTTAAGGGAATCGGCAATAAAAATCCGGCGCAATCCGGGCAAGTTATTTATTTTTGCTTCCCTAACATGAAGCCTCATAATTTTCCCTTTCATCAATGAGTCTGTCAATCCGGTATTAAACCCACATTTTCCTTGTAGTCCCATATAATTTCATCGGACAAATAATTTATATACTCAAAGGCATTCTTGCAGACGTTCAAAGGTTCACCGTTGAACTTCTTAACTCTGAACCTTTGAACCCTGAACGGTTCCTTATATTATAACCGTTCACGGAATTGCAACGCCCGTCTTACCGCACCCGCCGAACTATAAGCGTTTACAGGGTGCTGCAGATGCGAGGCGGAGGGTACGCAGACGTACTCCCTGTACTTCAAGTGCCCGACAACAAAGCAGATGCGGTGCCCTGTGAACGCTTAGCTTATATTTTTATATGGAAGGACCTACCTGGCCCTGACTATCAAGAACTTCACCCACCCTCTGCACACTGATTCGCATTCATAGCTACCATGATATCCAGCATGGATGCGGCCTTTACCTCTGAAATAGTACCGCTAAGAACCAAAGACTTCCCGGCTGACGGGTGATTGAAGTCTGCTAACACGTAATCCTCGTGTAGTTCTTTCAGATAAAATTTATTTGGTTTCCCATTTGGACCGAATTCTTCATAATATTCCCCTTCCTTCAACTGTCCGGAATGATTAAGATTAGAAATGGAAATCTTTTTAAGCAGGTATGGGTTATAGGGACCAAAGGCCTGTTCAGGCGGTATGCTTACCTGGATTTTATCCTCCTGTTCATGGCCAATCAATGCCTTTTCAAGGGCAGGTAAGACGCGATCTCTGCCATACAGAAACCGGCAATTAAAGGGTCTGTTGAGATCCTCTGGTATTTCACCATCTTTTACGGTCACTGTATAATTGACAGTGACAACTGTGTCTCTATCGACTTTCATCCATTTCTCCTGTAATGAACTTGTGACATGGCTTCAATATCAATATCATTATACCCAAACATATTATCCAAAAAAGGTAATTTTTGCAAAAGATCCTCTAACTGGCCTGCCAAAGTTATCGGTCTTACCGGGGGAATAGCCTCGGGAAAAAGTACTGTGGGAAAAATGCTATCAGAGCAGAATTTCCCAGTCATTGATACTGATAAGCTGGCAAGGGAAGTCGTGGAACCAGGAAAGCCTGCTTTGAAGGAGCTTGTCAAGGCCTTTGGAGCAGAGATTCTAAAGGACGACGAGACCCTTGACAGGCAACGAATGCTTGAAATGATGTTGACCGATGCTGGTACCAGGCAACTTGTAGAAAATATTATTCATCCCTATGTTTTTAAACGAATGGATCAGATACTACAACAACTGGCCGCTTCAGAAAACAATGTCGTAATAGTAGAAATACCTTTACTTTTTGAAGCAGGCTGGCAGGAACTGTTTGACTATGTAGTCACAGTTCTGGCACCTGAGCCACTTTGTACCAAACGCTTGGCAAAGCGTAAAAAGATGTCCATTGACATGGCCTCCAGGTGGATGGCCACTCAAATTCCTCAGGAAGCAAAGGCCAAAAAGTCTGATTATGTAGTCCGCAATGATGCGGGATTAGATGAATTGCAGATCCAGGTAAATCGCTTGTCATGGGTATTGAAACATCTGTAACTGTCTATGGGTTCATAAGTTAAGAGGTTCAAGATCCACCGAAAATCTGAACGGTTACAAGGAAAGTCACTTTACAAGGACATAGTTAAAGATTATACACGAATCGGTCATTAAGTTCCCGCCCATGGCTCAACTGGATAGAGCAGCGGACTTCTAATCCGCAGGTCGCAGGTTCGAATCCTGCTGGGCGGACCAGTAAAATCAATAAGTTATAGTTTAATGGAGAGGGTGACAAGCATAACGTTGTTGCCGGTCGTCTGAAATTCGGATAGAACAAGGCCCTCATCCTAAGTGACCGCGTTGTCATCATGTCTGCCAGGCCAACGACCTTCCACACCCCCGCAAGTTGGAACTCCAGCCTACGGATCGCTATCTGGAACTCAAAAGAAAGGTCTGGTCCCTGGTTGAAGAGGAAGTCGTGAGCACTTTGGGAATCAGGAAAGGATGGTAGAATATTCAAATAGCTGGTGCACTGTTAAACCCATGAATAAATCTATGAATACTATTTTTCTGCTTAGGCGTCATGTTCATAAACTGCAATCCCATACGATACATATGACCCTTTTTCCAAACCCATCGTACAATGCCTCCAATTTTGACTCGGGAATTTAATGGAAAAAATATGGTCAGTCTCGAGCTGGCGGGGAATTCCTGTAATGCCTCTATTCCAACACCACTCTTACTGATGTCTGTCAAAGATTCCACATAGAAACGCCGGCCGTCTGAAATCGTGACCAATGATTCAATTGGGAGTCGCTCATCCTGCCGTCGTTCAGAAGAAAATATTTCTTTCATGTTGTTTTTATCGGAACTAATAAAAAAAACTTAAAAAAAATCCTCTGGGCCTCATGCAAAACTCATGAATTCTGTTCGAGGGCAAAGCGCGAGGAGGAAAAAATCAACCACCCTGCACAGTGTCTGAAGAAGAAAATCTGGCAGGTAGAAGCTGCGGAATCAGGACTGTTTTTCCCATCCTGAGAAAATATGCATCGGTCATGCCTGAGATAAAATCCCTCACAATGGTCTCATAAGACTGTCCCTGAGTGTAACTGTTATTCATCCCATCAAGATAATCCCTGAAAATAACAGACTCTTTTCTGTCCTTTTGCAGGTCATCCAAAAAGCGTTCAAACAGAATCCTGTAGAGGCCCTTGATCTTGGACGACTCGGTTTTGATCTTGGGATTCATATAGATGAACTCCATATTGAAGGCCTTTAGCTCTGCCAGGGCATTTACCACTTCATGACTGAAGGCTATCTCATCTCTATCCAGGCTGGATTTAATAAGATCCTCAACCAGACGGTAAACAATGGTCCCGTTTGTATCCCCCAATATCTTTCGGCAATGACCAGGGATCTGGTCCCTCCTCACCAGACAAAGCCTGATGGCGTCCTCAATATCCCTTCCCACATAGCTGATTACGTCGGCCATCCTGACCACACATCCTTCGAGGGTCATGGGCCGGAGGTCTGTCCGAGGAGAAGAGAGCTTTGCCCTTATCTCCTCATCGAGGATCTTAAAAGTCTTCCCTCTGTGAGGGCTGATTGACGAACAGTGTATCTCCCCATCGTGGCACAGTATTCCATCAAATACCTGAAGACTGAGATTGCATCCCCTACCCTTTCGCTCAACTCTGCGCAGGAAATGAACTCCTTGGATACTATGAATAAACGGAGGAAGACCATATTCCATGCATAACTCAGTAAGATACCGTTCACCATCGTGACCAAAGGGAGGATGGCCAATGTCGTGCCCATAGGCGATGGCCTCAATAAGGTCCTCATTCAATCGGAGAAAACGGCCTATAGTCCTGCCTATCTTTGATACCAGTTGGACGTGCAGCACTCGATGAGTAATATGATCATTGGGGATAAGGGAAAAAACCTGGGTCTTGTCTATATACCTTGCATATGCCAGTGAATACAGAATTCTGTCTGCATCAACTGAAAACCACTGCCTGTGGTCTGTAGCTAACCGTTCCTCCTCCCTCTCCCGGACAGCATCAACACTGAGGGTCGCAAAAGGAGAAAGGCCTTTTTTCTCGTCTTTTTCCAGACGAATCCTTTCATCCATGAGGTTTATTGTCATAGACTCAACTCCTCCGGAATATTGATTAATTTGCTCACTAGTTCAATATTCTACATATGATTTAACAAAACAATTGTTATTCTGTGTCTATTGACACCATAGTCCCCCATTCTTATTTTGCCTTGGAATAGAAAGTAACTTCTCAACACATTTAAGTCATCGAATTTTAAGGAATTATAAAATTATGCAACTTGAAAAATTCACAATGAAATCACAAGAGGCCCTGCAAGGGGCACAGAGCTTGGCCCAAAGCAAAGGGCATCAGCAAATCGAGCCCGAACATCTGCTTAAGACACTGCTGAGCCAACCTAAGGGAATTGTAGCATCGGTCCTGAAAAAAATGGGGGTTGAAATCCAGGCCATTGAAGCCGAAGTAGATGAAGCTGTAAACAATCTTCCCCAGGTGAGCGGAGCGGGTCTGCAGGTCTATATGTCGTCCACGCTAAATCAGATACTGGAAAAGGCATTCGCCATTGCGGATAAAATGAAGGATGAGTATGTCAGCCAGGAACACCTACTTCTGGCCATCCTCGACGCATCCCATACAAAGGCCGGTCAGGCGTTGACAGGTCATGGAGTCAACAAGGATACCTTCCTGCAGGCCCTGGTATCCATAAGGGGTAGCCAGAGGATAACCGATCCTAACCCTGAGGAAAAGTATCAAGCACTTGAAAAATATGGAAGAGACCTCACCTCTTTTGCAAGATCAGGGAAGCTGGACCCGGTAATAGGTCGTGACGATGAAATTCGCAGGATCATGCAGGTACTGTCTAGAAGGACCAAGAATAACCCAGTCCTCATAGGTGAACCAGGGGTTGGTAAGACTGCGATAGTAGAGGGTCTGGCCCAACGAATAGTCTCCGGCGATATTCCTGAGACACTGAGGGACCGGCGCATTATTGCCCTGGATATGGGGGCCTTGATCGCAGGGGCCAAGTTCCGGGGTGAATTTGAAGAACGGCTGAAGGCAGTCCTCAAGGAAGTAGCAGAACGGCAGGGCGAGGTCATCTTGTTCATAGACGAAATCCACACCATGGTGGGCGCCGGAGCGGCCCAGGGATCCATGGATGCCTCGAATATGCTGAAACCTGCCCTTGCCAGGGGAGAGCTCCACTGCATCGGTGCCACCACAATAGACGAATACCGCAAGTACATTGAAAAGGATACTGCGCTCGAAAGACGCTTTCAGCCAGTGATGGTGAATGAGTCCAGTGTTGAGGACACCATTGCCATACTCCGCGGGCTAAAAGAAAAATACGAGGTGCACCACGGAGTACGGATAAAGGATTCATCTATAATTGCAGCATCAACGCTGTCTCAGCGCTACATCACGGATCGCTTTCTCCCGGACAAGGCCATTGATCTTATAGACGAGTCGGCAGCAAAGCTGAGAATCGAAATAGATAGCCTTCCAGCGGACATTGACGAATTAGAGCGCCGGAGCATGCAGCTTGAGATAGAACAAGAGGCCCTGAAAAAGGAAACTGATCCGGCATCCATAGAAAGATTAGAGAAAATCAAACAGGATCTTGCCGACCTCAGAGAGCAGAGCGATTTGCTCAAGGCCCGCTGGCAGCAAGAAAAGGGAATTATTCAAAAAATCCGTGATATCAAGGAACGTATAGACCAGCTCAGGATCGACGCAGAAAGATTCCAGCGTGAGGGTGACCTGAACAAAGTGGCTGAGATCCTCTACGGAGAGGTCCCAAAACTTGAAAAGGAGCTGAAAGAGGAACAGTCCCGGATAAAAAAGCTTCAGAAGGATGGCACCAGTATGCTCAAAGAGGAGGTGGACGCTGACGACATTGCGGACATCATATCCAAGTGGACAGGAATACCGGTCAGCAAACTTCTTGAGGGAGAAAAGGAAAAGCTGGTCCACATGGAAAATCGCCTGAGCCAACGGATTATTGGCCAGGAAAAGGCCATACAGGCGGTATCAAATGCAGTCCGCAGGGCCAGGGCCGGTCTGCAGGACCGTGCGCGGCCTATTGGTTCCTTTATTTTTCTCGGACCCACAGGTGTTGGAAAAACAGAGCTGGCCAGGACCCTGGCTGAATTCATGTTCGATACTGAGCAGGCCATAATTCGTATGGACATGAGCGAATACATGGAAAGACACTCCGTCGCCAGGTTAATCGGTGCGCCTCCGGGCTATGTGGGATATGAAGAAGGGGGCTATCTCACAGAGGCCGTGCGGCGCAAACCCTATTCTGTTATTCTTTTTGACGAAATAGAAAAGGCCCATCCGGACGTATTTAACATACTGCTCCAGATCCTGGACGATGGAAGGCTTACTGACGGCAAGGGTCGTACTGTGAACTTCCGCAACACCATAATTATCATGACTTCCAACATAGGTACTGACCTGATTCAGGAAATCAAGGACCCGGAGGAGATAGAGCACAGGATGATGGACGCCCTTCGTCTCAGCTTCAAACCCGAGTTCCTAAACCGTGTGGACGACGTGATCATTTTTCACTCACTCAGCAAGGAACACCTGCAAAGTATTGTAGACATCCAGCTCAGCTATCTCAAGGACCGTCTGCAGGAGCATAATTACGAAATTGACGTAAGCAAAAGGGCAAAGGCATGGATAGCTGACGTAGGTTATGATCTTACATACGGGGCACGTCCTCTTAAGAGGGCCATTCAGCGCTACATTGAGAATCCTCTGGCCCTTAAAATCCTTGAGGGGACCTTCAAAGAGGGAGACGATATCCTGATAGAAATGGACGAAAATGGCCATGTGTCATTCCGAAAAAAATAAGGGTCAGGGGTTATAAGTGCTAAGTTATTTTTTCATCGGATGGACTAATGAACATCGAACGTCCAACATCGAATGCTGAATGGGGGAAAATGAAGAAACGGACTTATGGCTGGAAGAAAGGCTGCTTGAGTATACAGAAATAGCCGTTGAATGTTGGGTATCGGATATTTGTTTTTCACTCGACGTTGGACGTTCGATGTTCGACGTTTATCTTTCAAAATAATTCCATACGGCATAGATATAACACATGTGAACGCCCACAGAAAAAAGATCTGCAGAATTTTTGCTTTTGGATTAGTGCAAAAACGTTCGTTTCTGTTATAGTGGCCTTGATTTGTTGAATAACAATTTAAACGGCCTTGTCTTTCTCCGGCCAATGTGCGATTATTTGTAGCAATACCCCAATTCATAGATAAAAAACTTGGGAAAGGATGATGAATTATGACGAGAACTAAAAGCAGGCCTTATACAGTAGATGATGTACGCCAAATCTACAAGAACTACACAAGCATGACCGCGGCTGAAATCGCAGACGAACTCGGTATCAGCAAAGCTCAGGTCTCGAAAATCGTTACAGAGCTTCGAAGGCATGGAGTTGATCTACCAAAGAAAAAACGTGAAAATCCTGTTGAGATTTTTATCCGGGAGGAGCCCGGCCTTAAACTCAAATCTTAATACATACTGATAATTGAGGGATTGAGGTGCTTTTTTGATTCTAATCCCTCAATTCCTCAATTCCTAAATTTTTACTCTCAGTGCCTTTCTGCTGGAAAAGCGGGAGCTTGACAATGACTATGGTCTGGCCGTCCTCGGTCCGGATATCGATCTTTCCGTGGTTACCTTGCACAAACCGATAAATGATGTTTAAGCCACGGCCACTTACTTCACCTTTTTTGACCTGATCAATTTTTTCCTCTGGTATCTCTCCTGTATTTTTAATCTCGATACAGGCCAGGGTCTCCTCTATATAGCAGTGCATAGACAGAGCGCCTCCCTGTTTCGGGATGGCATTGACAGCGTTGTTCATAAGATTATCCAGTACTCGTTCCAGACCAAACCGCGAACAATAGACTAATATCTCTGCTTCAATTTCCAGAGGCTCTATCCTGATGTATTTGCGCCATGATTGCCGAATGGCTTCCTCGTTGAGGCGGAACCGCTCTCCGGCGATCTCACCAAGATCCAGAACTTCTTCCCGGCCCTCCAATCTCATGGCCATGGCCATATCCTGCATACGGACCGTCTCCTTAAAGATGATGTCCAGGTATGTGACCAGCTTGTTCCGTATCCCCTCAAGGTTTTCTGATTCCATTAGATTCCTGGCTCTGGAAGCAAATCCTGTGATGGCAATCGCCGGATTTTTGAAATCGTGCAGGATGTCGTCCAAGAGCTCTAACCGCAAGGCCTTCATGACTTCTTTTCCAAAAAAAGTCAGCAAATCAATCTCTTCATTCATAAAGGACGACTTCTGTTCCGTAGCATAAAAAGCCATCAGATAACGAGTGATCCCGTTGACCTTGAGAGGGATTATCAGGATGGAATAAATGTGATGCTTCTCAACAAATTCCCGCATACCTGAGCTGGTAAACCGACTTTTTTCAGGATCTTTGATCAATAGATAGGCGGGATCGATCCGCTCAAACGGCCGATCTCCGTATTCCGGCGCCCCGTAGATCGCGGTTTGGAAGTACGGGTGATGGCTCACTGTAAAGGTGTAGCCCAACTGGTGATACGTTTTGTCCAGGGGATACCCTGCCTCAACACGAATCAACTTCTGGTCCTTGGACACTGAAAACAGAGAACAGCTCTTGACCTGCAGATATGGCTCAAGCTTGGGGATCAGGTCCATGAACAGGTCCTTCAACTTGATCCCTTCCCGGTTACTCAACTTAATAAAAATCCTGTCTACTATCTTCTCCTTGTGCGCATTCAGCCTCTGTAAGGCCAGGATCTTCCTTTTGGCCAGGACATAGCTTACGCGGCGGGCCAGGAGCTCGGCATGAATGATCTCAAATGGATCAAACTCCCGGTTATCCTCCTTGTAATAAATTTGAAGGGAGCCGAGAACGTCTCTTTCCGAACCTGAAAACTTTGGAATTTGAAGAGGGACCGCCAAGCAGGAATGAAATCCTTTATCTTTCACGATGCTTTTAATCTTAAAGTACGGATCTTCAGGGAGGCTCGATATAGCGATGCTTCTGTTTTCCCGGACCACCCGTCCCGAGATGGAATCCTTAGAAGGGATGGCAATTTTACATTCAGCCTCAGAAATTTGATATGTGCCGAGGCAGGTCATGCTCAGGGATTTGGGATCAAAAAGCCTTATGGATGCAGCTTCGGCCTTAAGAATATTTGCGATTTTTTCCGCGGCAATCTCAAGGATCTTTTTTTCTTTAAGCCCGGAATCAATCTCAATAATTTCTTCAACATCGCGGATAATGCCGGAGAGGACTCCAACCAGATACTCCTGCTCGATAGAACGGGCCAGATCCAGACGCTCTGAATGAGTCAGATGCTGTAGCGATGGACGGCTTTTGAGAAATTCGAAAAATTTTTCTTTCATATAGCTATTATCGGAATAAAATTAGTGACAATATAGTTTCTATAAATAATAATCTAACAACCAAATTATAGAAATCAACTCTCCATGCAGATGTATAAAAAATAGCTCTTTGCAGTCCGGACATAATTAGACTGGGCAATGAATGCCCGATTAAAAAACAAATGGCCTATGGAAGATGAAGTCTGAATCCACCATGGAGCAAAATATCGAACATCCTGGGGATGATTCACTCAGTCTGCCCAGACAAGAGACAGATGAAATACAGGCCATGCGGATAATTCTCCGCATGGCGGAAGCTGTAAGCCGGTGTATCTCTCAAGAGAAAACCTGTAAATGCGCCATAGACATACTCATCGAAGACACGGATTTTGAGAACGCCTCAATTCTTCTCTACGACACAAAAAAAGATTGCTTGAGGCTAACGGCGGCCAAAGGTTTTTCTGAAATCCTGAAAATCCCTCATAAGCAATCCTATCGCAACAACCTGGTATTTGAACGAGACGAGGGTATAGCATGGAAGGTTTTTGGATCGCAGACCCCTGAGTTCATAGAGAACAGCGCAAAGGAATCAATCCCTGTTAAACCCGGTTCGAAAGTCCAGCCTTGCAGTCTGGCCTGCCTGCCTCTATGGTCCATTGGTGTTCTCAACCTCAGCTCATCGGCTCCAAGGACTTTTTCTCCTTATAAAAGGCGTGATCTGGTAATTCTTTCCAACGTAATCGGTCGCCTTCTCCAGACAACAGAGCTTCATGAAAAATTTTATGCCAGCCACCTGCACCTTCAACAGCTAGTTGAAGCCAAAAACAGCGAACTTCATCATGTCAAAAAGGAACTTAATGGCGCCATGGCATATATGGAATCGGTCATTGAAAATGCCCCACAGGGTATTTGTCTCTTAGATTCCGACGGTAATATGCAGCACGCAAATTCAAGTTTTCTTTCGATTGCAGGGTGTTCTCTTGAATATATAGCAGGTCATTCTCCAGCGAAATTATTTCAAGATAAAACCGATTATGCCAATTTGAGTAATTTGCTGCTGACCAGAGGTCTTGCCAGACTTATTGACATAGACCTTTTGCGTCCGGATGAAACCACTGTACCTACCGACATCTTCCTGCACCCGTTAAGAGACCCCGAAGGCCAAAATCAGGGAAGCATGCTGGTGATCCATGACCTTACGGATCAAAAAATCGCTACGGAAAAATTGATTTATATTGAAAAACTAAGGGCTCTAGGTTCCATGGCTGGCGGAATAGCCCATGACTTCAATAACCTCCTTACTACAATCCTTGGCAATGCACAGCTCCTGGCCATGGAAATAAAGGACCAAGGGGCTCTGCGCAAGGTCAGGAACATAGAGACTGCTGTTAATGACGGGGCATTCACAGTCCGCAGACTGCAAACATTTACAGGTTTTAGTCAAAAACTTAAAAATAGGGGTCAAGCCTCAAACGTGAGTGAAGTGGTCAAAGATGCGATAGAGTTGACAAGACCAAAGTGGAAAGATGAAAGTGAGAAAAATGGTATTTTCATCAACACAAAGCTTGATCTCCATGACACAAGGCCTGTCTCAATGCATCCGGCGGAATTGCGAGAAATTTTAACAAACCTGATTTTTAACGCAGTAGATGCCATGCCCGAAGGTGGTATTATAACCATGCGATCCCACGAAAAGGATTCCAAAGTAGTGCTGAAAATTGAAGATAACGGAATCGGCATATCTAAAGATATTAAAAAAAGGGTCTTTGATCCTTATTTTACCACTAAGGATATTGGTAACTCCGGTCTGGGGCTCAGCGTTTCATTCGGGTTAATAGTACAAGCAAAAGGTACGATCAGTGTTGACAGCAAGGAGGGTAAAGGCACCACTTTCAAAATTGTTTTGCCCATTTCCGGAACGCAAGAGGTAAGCGTAGCTCCAACTGCAGAGAGCCCGGAAACGCAACCCCTGAAAATCCTTGCTGTTGATGACGAAAAGCAAATAGTGGATTTGTTGTCAATAATGCTTGACGGCTTAGGGCACAAGATAATAGGAGTATCAGATGGACAACAGGCCCTGAACTTTCTGGATAAAGAAGATTTTGATCTTGTAATTACAGACCTGGATATGCCTGGGATAAGTGGCTTGGATGTTGCGACAAAGGCAAAAAGCAAAAGAGCCGGTCTGCCGGTTATCCTGGTTACCGGATGGAGCGCGGAATACGAATCAAAAGACCTGACAGGAGTCGGTATTGATGCTGTTTTGAGCAAACCCTTCAGGCTTGATGAGCTCAAGAATATCATCTCAGAGCAATGCGCAGAAAAAAATTAGTCCTGTGACTATGCCTGACATCCACATAGGCACCAGTGGCTGGACTTATGAAAGCTTTGTTAAAAGACTTTATCCTCCAGAAACACCCAAAAGAAAATATCTTGAGATCTACTCAACAAAACTCCTCACTGTAGAGCTGAACGCATCCTTTTATCGCTCTTTTCCCCAAAGTACATGGGAAGGCTGGTACAGGCGTACTCCACCGGATTTCTTATGGGCAGTAAAGGCGCCACGTTTTTTCACACATATCAGACGACTGGATGTTTCACAGGATTCCATCGACAGGTTCTGGAATGACATAAAGCCGCTCAAAGAAAAGATGGGCGTGGCACTATTTCAACTCCCACCGTCTCTGAAGTTCGACAAAAATCTTCTTACAGGATTTCTGACAATGCAACCGCCGGGCACAAAGATCTCGCTGGAGGCCAGACATCCCTCCTGGCACAAGCCTCAGGTCTGGGATATATTGAGTAAGCAGAATGTGGCCTGGGTGGTCAGTGACACTGCCGGTCGCCACCCGATGAGTCTGGAGGTTACTGCAGACTTTGCCTATGTGCGTCTGCACGGCGCCCATGAACTGTATCACGGCCTCTATGGAGAAAAAATGCTCCGCAAGTGGTTGGGCACAATCAGGGAATGGGGTATTGAAACTTTTATATATTTCGATAATACTGACGATGGAAGCGCTGCAACAGACGCTTTATTGTTGCAAAAAATACTGGAGGAGAAATAATGTGCTTAAGGTAATATCTACTACACTATTTTTCATATTTGTCTTTGCCTTTGTTTCAGAAAACTTTATTGATATTGCGGACGCAAGGGCCAGGGGCGGCGGCCGGTCCTTTGGCGGAAGCCGGTCATATTCCAGGCCCATGAAGACCAGTCCGACCAAACAGACCACAGCCCCCACATCCAGAACAAGCTCGACCCAAAGAGGCTCCAGCAGTTTTATGCGAGGTCTCGGCGGAGGCCTGCTTGGAGGTTTTCTCGGCAGCATGCTCTTTGGCGGCATGGGCCACGCCATGGGGGGTGGTGTTGGCGGGAGCGGAATCGGCCTTTTTGAAATCATACTGATTGGCGGTCTGCTATACTTCCTGTACAGACATTTTACTCGCAAAAAATCTTCCTCAATGTTTCACAGTACTCCAGGATCATTCGGATCTGGCGGGGCTCATGCCCGCCACACACCCCCTGTTCCTCCGCCTACAAGCCGTCATGGAGGGCCTATGCCAGGGGGCTCGCCGGCCGGAATAGATGCACCGCCACCTGACACTGTATCAGATGCTCTCAACATGATACGGATGTCAGACCGAAGCTTTGACGAGGAAAAATTCAAGGAGTTTGCTCAAGACGTATTCTTCAAGGTGCAGGCCGGCTGGATGCGCCGTGATATCTCCACGATAGAACACCTTTTGGGGCCTGAGTTATCAGCAGAGTATATGAAACATTTTCAGGAGATGAAACAGAAAGGCCAGATTAACCGGCTGGAAAACATTGCAGTTAGAAAAGTGGAAATAGAGGATGCCGGTGTCGGCAAAAGCGAAGAATACCTTACCGTCTTCTTTACTGCCAATCTCCTCGACTATACTGTGGATGAATCCACAGACACGGTGATTGAAGGCAGCCAGACCGAGCCGGTCAAGTTTGCCGAAAAGTGGACTTTTGCACGCCCGGTTGGCAGTTTAGACTGGAAACTGATCGGCATTGTTCAAATGTAAGGGTTCACAGATTACATTTATGCCGTATGGAATTGTTTTGAAAGATGTTCATTAGTCCATTACATTTCGGTTACTATTTTTTCGAGGACATCTTCCACGGTCAAATCGGAGGAGTCAATTACAATACAATCAGGGGCGGCCTGCAAAGGCGCGATGGACCGAGTTGAATCCGCCAGATCCCTGGCCTCAATTTGGGCCAGTATCTCTTCATATGCCACCTCCTCTCCCTGGTCCTCCATTTGCATCTTCCGTCGTCTGGCTCGCTCCCTTGCAGAGGCGGAAAGAAAAAATTTATGAACAGCTTTGGGGAAAACAACTGTGCCCATATCCCTGCCCTCTGCCACCAATCGACCCTGTCCGCCAAGCTCCCTCTGCATTCCGGTCAAATATTCCCTCACCACGGCAACCCTGGAAACCGCAGAAGAAAGCCCGTCCATTTCCGGTGTGCGAATAAGGGACGAGACATCCTCTCCGTTCACCAGGATATGGTCTCCCTGGAATCCCAGCTTCAGATCATTACATAGCTCTGCAAGGGCCTTTTCGTCTCCTGCATCCATGCCTTTTTGCCTGGCAGCCCATGCCACTGCCCTATACATGGCACCTGTGTCGAGATATGTGTATCCCAGACGCCTTGCCAGCTCTTTACTGACAGTGCTCTTGCCGGCGCCAGCCGGTCCATCAATGGTAATAATATTCAAACAGTCCATAAGAAATGAACTACCCATATCCCTTTACCTTTGCACAGTCAAGTTACAAGCAGCTTAGAAAAATTTGCACGAGCAAATCAGGTTTTGAATATGGTATAGTGAGCTTGACAACCAGGTAATGAGGTATCCCTGATAAACTATGAACTATTTTCACGGTAAAAGCCATGATTATTATCGACGGTTCCTATGGGGAGGGTGGAGGCCAGATTCTGAGGAGTTCACTGGCTCTTTCCATGATCACCGGTCAGGCTATTGAAATCCGGAATATCCGTGCCGGAAGGCCGAAGCCTGGCCTTCGTCCACAGCATCTAACTTGTGTAAAGGCTGCTGCCTCTGTATGCGAAGCTGAACTGGAAGGAGCTGAACTCAGCTCACAACGCCTGATATTTATCCCGGATAAGGTCAGGCCGGGACATTACAGCTTTGCCATAGGTACCGCTGGATCCATCATGTTGGTTTTACAGACCGTGCTCCTTCCATTAGCCCTTTCTCACAGTGCTTCAGAGATTACTTTGGTGGGCGGCACCCATGTCCCATGGAGCCCGTGCTTTCACTATATCGACCTTATATTCAGACCTGCCGTGTCTGCCATGGGGATATCATTTGAAATGGAGCTTGAGAGATGGGGTTACTACCCAAAAGGAGAAGGGATAGTAAGGACAAGAATCTTGCCATCAAAAAAGCTCAGTGCCTTCAACCCTGTTTCCAAAAGAGAAGGGAAAATCCGCGTCAAGGCCATTTCCGCCACGGCCCGCTTGCCTGACCACGTCAGGAAAAGGCAGTCCGCACAAGCAAAATCTGTTTTGGAGGGCAGAGAAATCAAGGTTAAAATAGAAGAAATGGAGGGATCTGCTACGTGTCCAGGCAGCCTCTTGTTCTGTTGGATATCCGGCCAGGGGAGATATGGTGGTTTTACCGGACTGGGCGCAAAAGGCAAGCCTGCCGAGAAGGTCGCTGATAAAGCGGTTTCCGGGCTATTGGCCTTTCTGGATAGTGGTGCAGCCTGCGACAAATACCTTTCTGATCAGATGCTGCTTCCTGCAGTGCTGGCAGGCGGAGAAAGTCATTGGTCCATAAACTCCATAAGCAATCACCTTCACACAAACATGTGGGTGACCGAATGTTTTGGGCTTGGTAAGATAAAATTAGAGGAAAATAAAAAATTAAGCTTGATCAAATGTTATGGAACGGGCCTTGCGTAATTTCAGTGGTAACCGTTCACGGGTTCATAGGCCTATGCTTCAATGCCTCCCGGATGGCCAGGCTGATGGTTTACGTTGTATAAGTTTCACCAGGTGGGGCGGCGTGAGTCTGCCGCCTTATAATGAGCTCAACATCGGTTTCAATGTGGGCGATGACCATGAGGCCGTAGAGGAAAACCGGCAAATCGTCCACACAATGCTTGATGCCAGGGAATTGGTCAGTTCCGGGCAGGTTCACAGTAGCCGCCTTGCAGTGGTGGGGGGACCTGTTCAGGAGGAAGGACTTGTTGGCGTTGATGGCTTATTGACTGACGTGCGTGGTGTGGCCCTGTTAATACAGCATGCTGATTGCCAGGCCGTGGTTCTTTATGACCCGGGAAAGAAGGCAATAGCCAATATACATTGCGGCTGGAAAGGAAGTGTTTCAGGCATCCTTATTAAGGCAGTAAGAAAGATGGCAGAGGCTTACTCCTCCCGTCCGCAAGATCTCTGGGCATCTGTAAGCCCATCTCTGGGGCCGTGCTGTGCGGAATTTAAGGATTGGAAAAGTTTACTCCCAAGGACTCTCCACAATTTTCAAACTGCTCCGGCCCATTTCGATTTCTGGGCCATAACCCGTTGGCAGCTCAAATCTGCCGGGCTGCCTTCTGAACAGATAGAGCTTAGCCGCATATGTACTGCATGTTCCGAGGACTATTTCTCCTACAGGAGGGAAGGCCTGACCGGTAGATGCGCAACGGCCATTATGTTGACATAAATCAGGAGAGATGGAAATTAATTGGCGGTCCCAAGGGGAATCGAACCCCTGTTTCCGGCGTGAGAGGCCAGCGTCCTAGACCCCTAGACGATGGGACCGTTATGTAATGACGGAACGTAAAATAAATGTCTAGACCAGTTATGTCAACCCTAAAAGTAACCGTTTAGGTACAAAGGTTTAGGATTCTGAAAATAATCCTGGTGCCAGTTTTCCGGTACCGGCATCTTTTGATATAACTGTGATCGCCGGGCCTCAAGTAAAAGCCTCGGTTTGCCCATAAAATCCGCTCCGCAACAGACTTTTCCCCCGGAAGTCTTTCTCAGATTATCCAGCCAGACAGCACCCTCTTCGCAGCGCAGCAAGTGATGGTCAAGGATAAGTGTATCCACATTCCGCGCTAAACGCAGACCATTCTCCCAAGCTTGTTTCCGTAGTGTGGCAGTAAAAAAGCTGAGATAGATAGGAGGACCGGAGGCAAACACGATGTCAGGCTGCCACTCGAGAATCTTTTCTACTGTTGCATCATCCAGGAGTTGGATATCGGAAGCATGCACAAATATACTGTCTCCCATATCGATCCGTGTCATCATAACACCACCAAACCTGCCCTCTGGTGAGCCATGAGGCACTGCCTCGGAAAACCTAAGTGGCCCATCAGAACAGCCCTCTGCAAATTTCATATTAGGACCGAGCAGTTCTGCCAATTCAAATGCGCGTAGTTGGATTTTGGGCGACAGGTCCTTGTCGGATTTACTCCAGCAGCGCAGGTTCTTAAAGTGTATTGGAAGTTGTTGAAACGAAAGTTGAAAAGGATTCGCATGGAGTAGAGGTATGTGGTCGCCATGGAAATGGCTGAATACCACATCAGTGGCAGTCTCCAATGCATTTATTATGTCTTGCCGGACCTTTTGACCTACCGCTACCTGATATGGGTGAGGAAGCAAGCCGTTGCGCATATATCCCAGGGCAACGCCCGGATCAATGACTATCCGGCGTTCCCTGATCTTTACCAGGCAGCAAAGGCCACGAACCCCCAGGGATTCTGTACCTATTATTTCAATAGTCATAGAAGTAGCTCATAAATCCTTTTCAAGACCTGACACCTGCTGCTTCATCCACCACAGAAGTATCAGTCCGGGAAGGGCCACCAAGGTTGTGATGAAAAAGAACTGTGGCCATCCCACCCAGTTGACCAAAAATCCTGATGGTGGCCCAACAAAGACCCTCCCCAAAGAGGCAAGGGCTGATAACAGGGCATACTGGGTTGCTGTAAAACGATGGTTACAGAGTGCCATAAGAAAGGCCACAAAGGCTGCTGTACCCATGCCCCCGGATAGATTTTCAAAACCAACTGCAGCAATCATTGCAATGTAGCTCTTGCCGATCCAGGCAAGCACCATGAAGGAAAGATTGGATATTGCCTGCAACACCCCGAAAAACATGAGCGCGCCAAAGAGTCCGATCTTGGCCATGAGTCCTCCCCCTAACAGGGCACCCCCAATAGTGGCGACAAGACCAAACCCCTTGTTTATTGTCCCTACGTCAGTAGGGCTAAAACCAACTCCGCGGATAAGAAAGGCAGTAGTCAAAGTACCGGCAAAGGCATCCCCAAGCTTGTAAAGTACAATAAGTGTTAACATGGAAATGGCTGCAGGCCTTGAAAAGAATTCCTTTAAAGGGCCGGAAATCGCTTCAGCCATGCTCCTTGGCGGCGAAAGCGAAAGCCTTGGCTCCGGGCCCGCAACAGTTCCAAGGATTCCTAATGACATGATACCTGCCATTAGAATATACGTGTTCTGCCAGCCTATGCGATCTGACAGTATGAGGGCCAAGGCCCCGGATACAAGCATGGCAATTCTGTAACCGGTAACTGAGAGCCCAACCCCGAAACCCCGCTCCTTTTTCTCCAGTAAATCAGTCCGATAGGCATCAATTACAATATCTTGAGATGCAGAGCTAAAGGCCACCATCAGAGCAAGGCAGGCCATAAGAAAAGGTGCGCCCGCAGGAGCCGTGAAGGCCATGGTGAATATCCCTAATACCAGGATTCCCTGAGTGAGTAGTATCCAGCCCCTGCGTCTTCCCAGCCACGGGGGGCAAAAACGATCCATGACAGGTGACCAGAAAAACTTCAATGTGTACGGAATCCCAACAAGGGAAAAAAGACCGATAGTACGGATATCCACACCATCCACTGTAAGCCAGGCCTGCAATGTCCCGCTGGTAAGGGCCAGGGGAAGTCCTGAAGCAAACCCCATAGGCAACATGACTGCCAGCCGTTTTGAGGCAAGGAACGGAATTAAAGATCTGAGGCGTGAGATACTCATATATGGACAAAGACGTGGTCTATGATTTTGCAATTTCCTTTTGCAGAGACAGTAATAATAAATTATAACATTTTTAGAAAAATTAGGCATAATTATACTGCAAGAAACCTGAAGCATGATTTTGCTCAAAAAGTCTGAGATGCAAGGCGCTGAGATTAGTTAAGGCTCAAAGAATTATCGCAATCAACCTCTTTCAGTTTCAGGCTTTCAGCTTCAGGCTTTCAGCTCTTATGCAACGTTGCAGATTGAGTTTTTCAGCGGAATCATCTGATTAAATTTTTGGTCCTAAGCCAATGATAAATTTTTTAGAACAAAGCTTTACTCACGCCCTGATGATTACCGGCTTTGTCTTTATGATGATGCTGTTAATTGAGTATCTGAACGTCCTTTCCAGGGGATTTTTACACCAGGAACTCCACGCCAGTCGATTGAAACAGTATTTGCTGGCCGGTTTTTTAGGAGCAACCCCTGGTTGTCTCGGAGCCTTTGCGGCAGTAACCCTTTATTCCCATAGGGTGTTCAGCATGGGAGCTTTGGTGGCCACCATGATAGCCACCAGCGGCGATGAGGCCTTTGTCATGTTGTCCATGATTCCGGAAAAGGCCCTATTAATTTTTTTCATCTTGTTTCTACTAGGTATCTTTGCGGGTTTTTTGACCGATACCTTGCTCGGGGATAAGGCGATCAGCCAATCCGGATGTCAACAAGAATTCGAAATTCATGAAGAAGATGTGTGTCACTGTTTCCCCTGGGGACATATCAAAGAGCAATGGATACATTGCTCCGTGGCCCGCGGGGTGTTGTCCGTCACTTTGGTACTCTTTCTTTTCGGAATACTCAGCGGCAAGCTGGGGCCGCCTGCCTGGAACTGGATCAGAATCACCTTCTTCATGGTCTCAGGAGTGGCGCTTTTTATCGTATCCACAGTGCCGGAACATTTCCTGGAGGAACACCTGTGGGAACATATAGCAAAAATCCACGTTCCACGAATATTCTTCTGGACCTTCGGAGCGTTATTCCTTATGCACATTCTTATTGATCAACTTCATCTTGAAGGCTGGATAGAGCAAAACCAGCTTATCATATTGGCAGTTGCGTGCCTGGTTGGGCTCATCCCGGAGTCAGGTCCGCATCTGATATTTCTCACCCTGTTTTATCAAAATGCTATACCCTTCAGCATCCTGCTGGCAAGCTCCGTGGTGCAAGATGGTCATGGTATGTTGCCTATGCTTGCCGAATCCCGCCTTGATTTTTTCAAAATCAAGGGCATCAATTTATTTGTCGGGTTATGCGTGGGTCTGACAGGTTATTTGACCGGATGGTAATAGGGCGGTACGATCAAACCCATAATAGAAAGAGGGAGCTATGAAAATAATTGTTGCAGGAACCGGTTATGTAGGTCTTGTACATGCTGCAGTGTGTTCAGAATATGGCCACGAAGTGTATGCGTATGACATTGACGCTGACAAGATTAAGGCATTTTCGACTGGTCAGACTGAAAAGATTGAAAAATACGTCAATGAACCAGGATTGACTAATATCATCAAAGAAACACTTGGTAAATACCTATTTTTTACTTCTGATTTGAACTCAATCTTAGAAGGTACTGATGCTATTTTCATGTGTCTGCCGACTCCTCCAAATCTGGATGGCTCCACTAATCTTACTTTTTACAATGCCGCGGCTGAAAATATTGCCATGACAGTTGCAAAAAGGAAAGACAAACGCAGGATTGTTTTTGTGAATAAGAGCACCGTACCTATTGGGACAGCACGACACCTGCAGGAGATCATGGATACCCATGGTGTGGAAAATTTTGGTATTGCTTCAAATCCTGAATTCCTGGCGGAGGGAACGGCTGTCGCTCAAGCACGAAGTCCGGACCGGGTTGTAGTAGGTTGCGACAACAAAGAGGACTTTAAAATTCTTCGCAGGGTATATTCCCAATTTGTCAATCACGTTCGAGTAAAATATATAGAGAGCACACCTGAGTCTGCGGAAGCAATTAAGTACGTCGCCAATACCTTGCTTCTCACCTATATATCCTTCTGGAATGGCGTGGGAGCGAAAATTGGGGAAAAATACCCCAATGTCAAAATAGATGACCTTAGACTCGGAGTTACGGCAGACGACAGAATAAGTACCTGGGGATCATTTGTAAGCAACGGAGCAGGTGGAAGTTGTTTCGGGAAAGACATCGCTTCATTAATTTATCAAATGCGAAAAGTAAACGTGAGCACGAAGATGCTTGAAGCTTCCTATGAAGTTAACGAATTTCAAAAAATCTACCTCATTGACAGGGCCATAACCGAGGTCGGATTCCAGTTCAATAACAAGACAATTGCTGTATTGGGTTTGGCATTCAAGAAACACACGAACGACATGCGGGATGCTTCTTCCATCAAAGTTATTGAATCTCTGCTGGGTAAAGGGGTGGCCAAGATAAGAGCTTATGACCCTTTAGCAATTGAGACTGCAGCGACCGAGTTTTCCATATCTAAAAACATCCTTTTTGAAAAAATTGATTATTTCCATACAGCCAAAGAGGCACTGGAAGGATCTCACGCGCTTTTCGTTTCCTCTGACTGTGAAGAATTCCGGGGGCTTTCCCGAACTATAGAGAAAAGCGTTAAACCTCCTTACCTTGTGATGGACGGGCGGCGCATGATTCCGGATTTCGAAGAAATGGTTGCCAAAGGATTCAACTATTTGGCAGTAGGCGCGATGGCTATGAAACCAAAATAAAACTCCATAGGGATATGAGATTATGAAAGGAATAATCCTGGCTGGGGGTTCAGGAACGCGCCTGTATCCAATTACCCGTGTGGTAAGTAAACAACTTATGCCTGTTTATGATAAGCCTATGATATATTATCCATTATCAGTGCTGATGTTGGCAGGCATACGTGAGATACTGATTATATCCACCCATGAGGATTTGCCCAGATTCAAAGAACTTTTTCGTGATGGTTCACAATGCGGTCTTTCCATCTCTTATGCAGAACAGCCGAGTCCCGAGGGATTGGCTCAGGCCTTTATTATTGGAAAACCATTCATAGGCAGTGATAAAGTGGCACTTGTCCTTGGGGACAACATATTTTTTGGACAAGGGCTTCCAGACACACTCAGGAGATGCAGCAACCTGGAAAAAGGTGGTATTATTTTCGGGTATTTAGTGCGTGATCCTGAGCGTTACGGGGTGGTTGAATTTGATCAACAGGGAAATGTTATCGGGATTGAGGAAAAGCCGGCAAAGCCTAAATCCAAATACGCTGTTCCCGGACTCTATTTTTATGACAACAACGTAGTGGAAATAGCAGAAGGCATCAAACCCTCAGCTCGCGGAGAACTTGAAATCACTGACGTCAATTTGGAATACTTGCGGCATAGTCAGCTTAGAGTAGAACTTTTGGGGCGGGGATTTGCCTGGCTTGATACCGGAACACATGAGTCCCTCTTACAGGCCAATGATTTTGTGCAGGCCATTCAGGAACGACAAGGGCTCAAGATTGCATGCATTGAAGAAATTGCCTTTCGTCTTGGTTATATAGATCGGGAGCAACTCAGAAACCTCGCCAAAGATATGTTGAAAAATAATTACGGCAAGTATCTGATGGAAATCCTTTCAGAGGAAAAAGCCGATGAAATTTACTAAGACCTCCTTTCCTGATGTTTTTCTTATTGAGCCGGATGTATTCAAAGACACCCGTGGTTTTTTCATGGAAACTTACAATCAGAGAAAATATGCAGAAGCAGGAATAGACCAAGTGTTCGTTCAGGACAACTATTCCCACTCCAAGTATGGAATCCTTCGAGGACTTCACTATCAACTCAAAAATGCTCAGGGGAAATTGGTATTTGTAATAACAGGGGAAATATTTGACATTGTTGTGGACATACGAATCGGCTCACCTATGTTCGGGCAATGGTTTGGGGCTCATCTTTCAGCGGAGAACAGGCGACAGATTTTTGTGCCGGAGGGTTTTGCCCATGGATTCATCGTGCTGAGTGAAAGCGTCGATGTTATATACAAATGTACTGATTTCTATACCCATGGGGATGAGTATGGAATTTTTTGGGCAGATCCAACCATCGGTATCGATTGGCCGATAAAAAACCCGATCCTTTCGGACAAGGATAGCAAAAATCCAAAATTAAGGGAAATCCAGGAGGAACTTCTGCCCGCATTTCATTCATAGTCAAATAAAGAATGCGGATAACTTGTCAGTGTTCGTGTGGGTCTGCTTGCCCTGTAGCTCCAGTAGATGGTACTTGGGGTGGCTAATTCAAAAAGTATTTTCACGGTAAAAAAAGGCCGTTTCTCCTCAGAAAAACGGCCTTTATTATTTCTGGCTCCCCGAGACGGACTCGAACCGCCAACCTAGTGGTTAACAGCCACCCGCTCTGCCATTGAGCTACCGGGGAATTAACGTGAGCTAATCTAACAACATGCGTTTTGTCCGTCAACAGGAAACATCTGGTTCCGGAGAAAATCCTTTACGCAAATTCAGTGATTTTGGTCACAAAAAAAAGCCCCCATTAAAAAATGGGGGCTAAAATATAAATTCCGGCAATGACCTACTCTCCCACCCTATATTGGGCAGTACCATCGGCGCTGAGGGACTTAACTTCCGTGTTCGGTATGGGAACGGGTGTTTCCCCCTCGCTATCGCCACCGGAAACTGTAATCCGACTGGTGTTCGAAAAATATAAATAAATATGGATTATACTGTTTTACCATGTGCGAACAGAATTGATCAAAAGAAAAATATGGTCAAGCCTCACGCCCAATTAGTATCGGTAAGCTTAGGCTGTTGCCAACCTTACACCTCCGACCTATCAACCTTGTCTTCTCCAAGGGGGCTTTAGGGGCTTGCGCCACGGGAGATCTAATCTTGAGGTGGGCTTCCCACTTAGATGCTTTCAGCGGTTATCCCATCCGAACGCAGCTACCCAGCCATACCACTGGCGTGATAACTGGATCACCGGAGGTCCGTCCATCCCGGTCCTCTCGTACTAGGGACAGATTCTCTCAAATCTCCTGCGCCCGCGGTAGATAGGGACCAAACTGTCTCACGACGTTTTAAACCCAGCTCACGTACCGCTTTAATTGGCGAACAGCCAAACCCTTGGGACCTGCTTCAGCCCCAGGATGCGATGAGCCGACATCGAGGTGCCAAACCTCCCCGTCGATATGAACTCTTGGGGGAGATAAGCCTGTTATCCCCGGAGTACCTTTTATCCGTTGAGCGATGGCCCTTCCATTCGGGACCACCGGATCACTAAGACCTGCTTTCGCACCTGCTCGACTTGTATGTCTCGCAGTCAAGCTCCCTTGTGCCTTTACACTCTACGACTGGTTTCCAATCAGCCTGAGGGAACCATCGCGCGCCTCCGTTACTCTTTAGGAGGCGACCGCCCCAGTCAAACTACCCACCAGGCACTGTTCCTGACCCGGCTAACGGGCCAAGGT